>Cobain_p2__coassemble_489_pt1 | contig 137549 bp, 125 predicted proteins | sample Cobain_p2__metabat2_high_PE_012 | metagenome-assembled genome bin Cobain_p2 | reverse complement strand
TTACCATTTTTTGTGCCTCTAATTATTGAAAGATTGTGTAATTTGAACCCTCTATGTTCTCAATCACTTAATGATATATTTTGTTCCTCTGCCTTTTCCTTCAACTGCAATCACACCCTTTTTCTCCATAGCTTTCAGTAATTGTGTTGTTTTTGATTTGCCAAATGGGACATATGGTGCAATTTCACTTATTGGTTTCAGCATCGTCTTACTTAAAAATTTGTAAATCACTTTTTCGTCTTCGGTTAAATTGACATTCGTTTCAAATATCGGTAGTACAATTTTTATAGCATTTTCTGACACTTCAAATTCTGGTTTTATCAAACTCTCTGCATACAGTTGTTTGATTCGTGTAATTCCTGTTCCAAATATCTCTACTAATCCCAGTCTGTAAAATACATTTGCAAGATTTCTATTTCTTAAAATAGATAGTTTACCTGATAAATATTCTTCTGCCGTTATTCCAGCCGGCAATCCACCAGGAGACACTACTTCTATTCTATCATCAAACATAGAAACTCTGATGTGTGAATTAATATCCCATACCCTATGAATCAAAGCATTTGCAATTGCTTCTCTGAAAGCTGCTTCCGGTATTTTCTCTACCATCTTTCTGTCAGCTCCCTGTATTACTTCATATTGGTAATAATCTCTAAATACAGCAAGTGCTTTTTCATATATTTCTAAAACCGATATATGTTCAAACGTTACTCTTTTTTGAATAATACTGATATTCTCACCGAACTTAACAATATCAATTCCTGAAAAATGATTTTTATCTGCCAAAAGTCCCGCTGCATTATTATAACCATTTATATTGTCATACAGGTTCAATGTCTTTAAAGTATCTTGATTGAAAGTTTCAATGTAAATATTTTCTTTCAGTTTACACTGTAAAATTTCAAAAGATAGCTCCTGATCTTTACAAGGTAATTCTTCGAAGCTAATATTTTTTCCATCTAATACAAGCCTTGAAAATTCTAATGTATCTACCTCTATCGTTGCTGTATCATTTCGTTTGTATGCTTTTGATTTATATAAATACGGTTTTTGAAGACCACTTTTTACAGTAAGTTTTATCGTCTGGTCATTATTCTGTATTTCAAGTGTATAGTTTGGTTGAGGTGATATACTATCATTGATTTTATTTTCGATATCCAGACAGGCCTGTTTTACATCGGGCAATCCTTTCACATTTCCATTATCATCAACCCCAAAAAGAATTGTTCCACCATTGTAATTTGAAAAGGCACTAACTGTTTTCAAAAAAGTATTCGTAATCGTTTCCTTGAATTCTAATATTCTTGTTTCACGCATAGTAATCGTTCCCTTTCCAATCTAATGATTAAATTATATGCATAAATGCGCAAAAAATCAATCGTATTTTTTTACGATTGATTTTTTAATTGATTTTGAGTGTAGTATTATTTTTTGACCAATTGAATTATGACAACTTTTTTAATTATTCCGATCCGATCTTCCAAAGGTGTAAATAAGGTGTAAATAAGGTGTAAATTCTGCGTTGCCGTCCAAGAAACCCAATAAAATCAAGGTTTTTGCCCCATCCCTTAAGCACTGCTGCGGCAAATAAATAAAATCTTGATTTTTCTCATATTTCCAGTATTTTCGGGCTTTTCAAGCCTTTTTACCTTTCTTGATTTTTCACTTTTTCTGACATATTTTGGCATATCTTTGCATATTTTTGTCATCAATTTTGGTAAAACCTTTGGTAACTATTCTTTTATATATACTCCATTATTCATGTTCGCCTATCTTTTCTACAGCTGATCGTACTTTGCAGCACTTCCTTTTGCCTTTTCCACTGGGTACTTTGCTTCATTCTGCGACATCTTCATATTGATGATTTCATCTGCATCGATTTCCAATTTATCCATCAGATTTTGGCAATAAACTATGACATCAGCTAGTTCCTCTTTAACATGCTGTATATCATACTCTTCATCATTCCACTGAAAACACTCCAAAAGCTCTGCTGCTTCAATCACAATTGATTTTGCAAGATTTGCCGGTGAATGGAACTGGTCCCAATCTCTGTCTTCTGTAAACTTTCTGATTCTATCTATCGTTTCCTGTTTCATAATTGCTCCTTTATTTTGCTGCCGCTAAAAGCGCTGCTCGAAGTTCCGGATCACATGCATATATGTACATTCCATTGACTCCACGTGTCATAAGTACTCTAACTTCATGTTGAATCAATGTCTCTCCAAACTTCTTCTTCGTTCCATCTGATAATGTTCTGTTTCGTACAGCCTTCTCATTATGACTTGCCGACGGATCAAATATGATCTTTCCGTCACGATATTTCACCGATGGACCGAGTATTACACCCGCGTAATTAAGATCAAATCCCTGAATCGTGAATGTTGATCCAACCTCATTAATTGTTTTAGGTTGCTCTGCCCATGCCAAGCCTTTTATATCTCGTTTTTCTTTTCTTGTAAGTTCGGACTCAAGCTCTCGATTCCAAGGTTTGTGCCATTTTCCAATAAGAACTTCCCAATACTTCACTAAATGATCCTGCGCCTTGGGTTTTCGCGTTGAACTATATTCCCAATCATAGGTTGCTATCACTCTCGACAAAGCAGAACCACTCTCTTTTGCTCTTTTTTGAATTTCCATATCAAGTAATTCTGGATTGTCAAATATCTTGATACTATATCCCCCAAATGTATTAGGTAATTTTTTCAATTGACCTTTTTTTGTAAAAGAATCAATCCAATCCATAGTTGCCGCATCAACCTGCATGCGAAGTTGTTTATCTAACACAATATAATTATTCGTTGCCTTAGCTTGATTTCTATACTTCTCAAGAATTTGAGACTCCCAAAACTGTTCCGTGGTTAGAATTTGATTCTCATCAAACATTACTACAGTCACTCGCGCTCGATCTATGATATCCTTTAGCTGATTCTCACCTTGATAAGATTGTTTTCCTTGTGTAAGAAGCAAATGCGCTTCATCAACAAATGCCACATCAACAGAATCACCCTCTGAATGATTATTGATAAAAGTCGTAGGTTTACTAACAACCTTTCCATATTTTTCAGTCAATCCAAGCTTCTCTGCTATCTGCTCATATACAGTGATCTGCTCATCGTGATTAACAAGCAAATGACATTTTATTTCTTTGTTATTTTCTTCCGCCTGACAATACAATTCATAAAAAGTGCTACTATTTAGAACAGTCTTTCCAGTTCCGGCTTCTCCATCTATAAAAATGAGTTGCTTTGTCTCCCCATTTTCAAGTGCATCCGAAACCTTTTGGATAATTAATTCTCTTGCTTTTTCCTGCTCTTTAGTAAGCTTATGAAGTGGCGATGCTTTATATATTGCCGAATCCTTTATTACACTTTCAGTTGGAAATAACTCCTTATTTTCTTTTCTAAGTCCTCTCCAAATCTTGCTAAAAATTTCATCCAATTCTTCCATTGGATAATAACTTGTCTGAGGATTATCTCTTAGATTATGCACATGCTTCACACGATCTACACTCATCATGTAATGCATTAATCGATTCTCTATATCAAGTGTCAAAGATTTATTAAAATGCTCATGTCCTATAATAAAAAGACTTGCATCTTTTTCTAGCAACTTGCTTTGCCATTTTGAATTATCTGAAGCAGCATCGTAATGCTGACGTGTTCTCTTGAATATGTCATTTGACTCACCAACATATACTTCAAAATCTCCAAATTCCTGCCAATTGTGAATATACACCGTCGGAAAATTCATAATGATTTCCTGCGTCTTCTCATCCTCCTTGGGCAAAGACACGTGTTCAAAGAAATCTAATGCATCTTGTCTATCTTTAATTTGCTTAATAATTGGCTTTGCTACACTACTGCTCATTTTTTAGCCTTTCTTAGATTATGTATTTTAATTATATTCCTTATTGCCAATCGCTACAAATAAAAATGTCTCATTTTTCCTAGTTTTCCCAATTCTACTATATTTTTGTATTTTACAGGATTCTCCATAAAACTTGCAAATTCTCCGGTCAGAAACGTGAACCCATAAGAGAAAATTTTGAAATATTATCAATGATTTGTGATTCTCTGACCTCTCCTTCGACTATAAACACTTTATAGTCTTTATCTGCCATTAAATGCACCTGCCTTATACATTTTCTGAAGATTGTGTGCCTGTCGCAGTTCCGCCGATAATAGTGTAATAATCCGTATAATTTTTAATTTTTTCTCTAAAAGAGTCTAGCCCTGGTACCATTTATAATTCCGCCAACAGTTTCTCAATACTCATTTCTATTCTTTCGCCTTCGTTACCTTTGAATGTACATGCAAGCGAAACAGGATCAACACATCCTTCTCTTGCAAAATAAGAAGGATTGTATTTCCATAATTGTACCTTCAAGCAGTCGTCTGGGTCTTCAGATCTGGCATCCACAATTTCCAACTGGTCAACAACTTCCTCGCCCTTGTAGATTGCCCGTTCCTCAATTCTAGGCAGATTCAATTCTGACTCCTGACTAAGAGCGGTTTCTCCTGCGCTAAATGATTCAAAGGTTGCTTCACATCGCATAATTGTAATCTCTTTCTGGACCGGATTAATCAAATATGCTTTTGCATTTTCATAATACTCTTTGCGTGTGTAATTTCTCTTAATAGCAATCTCTGTTCCGGATTTCATCTGGCGGATAAGTCCCATTCCCTCTAATTGGGCTGTTGCTCTTGTAATGGACGTTTTGGTAAGATTCAGCTTGTTCGCAACCTCACTTTTTAGCACAGATTCCTCATCTTCCATATATAACAATTCAAGGAACACCATCTGTGTTGCAGGCATCATCTTATCTGCCTTGACAAGCTGCTTGAGATACACCTCCTGCACCCAGTCCCTGCTGACAATCTGCTCGCCCTTCCAGTTACCCTCAGCCAGATAGAGCTGTCCCAGTTTCATCATCTCGGTACAAGTCAGATACATACCTCCGCCGCCATTCGGATGTCCCTGTGGATCATGCTCCCAGAGCAGCCAGAATACTGTCGGCAGAGGAATAGCAGAATGCACTGCCTGGCTCCACAGGAACCGGCTGTGCCATCATATATTTCTCATAATCCGGTGCGCCGACGCCCGGACGTCTGTCCGCATTCATCAGAAGTGCCTTACCAAAGCCACTGGACATGCAGAGCAGATGTTTCAACTGAATCTTCTCCAGATTTGGATCCGGATTTGAAGGAAGTTTATCTTTAAACACTTCCGCCACATGATCTTACAGGCTTAGTTTTCCCTCTTCCATTGCGAGTCCAACTGCTGTTACCGTAAAACTCTTGGTATGTGAATAAATATTTCTCGGTGCATTTGCTGCGTAGTGCATCTCACAGAGTACCTTGTTCTCATCTCCGACACTGATAGCTTCCAGCGGCAGATTGTAGCTACTGGCATAACGATGAAATTCCAAAAACTTCTCTTCCAGTAACATAATACCGCTATCTTTTCCGGCAAATCTCTGATGTCAGTCCGATATAACCGATGCGACGTGTCGCAAGGTTAAAACCAATCTATCTGACATCTCCAATCTGGTTCTATTATCTCATACACATCTCTGCATCTGTCGGCAGTGGCTTCAGCGGTGCGGACGGCAGGGTCTGATACCAATAAGCAACACTGGTGTAATCATCGTAACGCGGTCCGGTCCAGCCCATGTTGTCGAGTGTCATACGAAACTTGTTCTCAAAACGGATCGGGTCTGCAATATGGAAATGATACAGCAGGAATCTCTGCTGTCCGTTATAGAATTCCCGGTTGTCTCCATAGATTGCATACATGCCGGTATATAAGCCGCTGAAGGTCTGATAGCTCTTGATGATGATGTCATTTCCAAATCCATAGGAACCGCCGAAGTAGTCTTCAGTTCCGGTATAGTGGATAGACGGATACGGATCATCGTCCAGATACATGCGGGCTTCGCCTTCTACCCAACAGGTATTGTTGCCATTCATACCAGTTGCCAGAGTCACACCAACAAATTGTCCCCTGCCTTCGATTCCGTCAACGATTGTGTAGGTACGCCCCTTCTGAACCGGGTGCTCTTGGCGATAGGTGGCATGGAAATAACCAGCCTCCGCCGGAATCTCCTGATAAGCTCCGGTGATAATATAATAGAGATTTTCATCCTTGTCACCACGGTTTTCCATCGTGATCCGAGCTCTCTTATGGAACGGCATCTCAAAATAGCTGTTATAGCCGCGACCAGGAGCTACCAGCATCATGGCAGAATTCAACACCGGATATTTGCCATCCCGGTCCACGAAATTTTCATCATAGGCACATCCGAAGAATGCAGAGAGCGGAGCTTCCACAGACGGATATTCCTGATTATCCCAATACATACGGATGATAAAATGGTGCCCGACATATCCGGTAAACCACATATGCTGGATCACACCTGGTCCTGCAGCATCTACCAGAGTTACGGTTTCCCCTGCAGGAATCGTCACGGTCGGACGAAGCTTGGTGCAGTCACCGCCCTGGGAACCACCTGCGCGTACACCGGTTGGATTCTCTGCGGAAAATGCAAACGTTTTGGAGTTCTGGATCATACAATAGTTGTTCATATTCTTCTCCTCGTATTATAAAGTAGTAGTGTTTATAGTCCCTCTCCAAGGACTGCATGCTATACTATTGGAGATACTGTGGATTGTTTCTATTCTCCTACCACTTGATGGTTTCAGAAAGGCTACAACCACAGTCTCTTTGTATATTTGTTAATCAGTTAGATACCGCATGACGGTTTATTTAGAACGAGGTTACAATCGCAAGGAGTACCTGTGGCTCTAAACAGTCTCAAATTTATTCAAATCTTTCAGCTTCTTACAAATATTCCCTGATTTTAGGAATCAATCCCTGATCCGCCGGAAGCCAGTCCACACTATCTAATGTATCCTTTGTCAGCCAGGCCGCCGCTTCATGCTCTTTCAATACCAGGTTGCCTGATTTGATATGACATACAAAGCAATCCATGGACAAGTGAAATTTGGGATAATCATACTCAACTGTATCCAGCAGCTCGATCACCTCGATTTCCGTATCCAGCTCTTCTTTAATCTCCCTGATCACAGCTTCTTCCGGCGCTTCATCCGGTTCAATTTTCCCTCCCGGAAATTCCCAGCCGTCTTTAAACTCTCCGTAACCGCGCTGTGTCGCGAATACCTTCCCATGATCCATAATAATTGCTGCCACTACTCTGATTGTTTTCACATTAACCTCTATTCCGAGCATCTGAAATGGAAACATTTTCACGTCTTTTTCAGTCTGCTCTCCTTTTTTTATCCGTTTACGATATATTCATAAATATCTTCCCGTACCGGCGTATCCAATATCCATTCTATCTCTACTGCCGTCTTATCGGTATTCGGCATAATAAATTCTTTTACCTCCCCGGTCGCCGTCATTCTTCCAAAATAATAAAACTCTTTGGAAATTTTATCATCTTTATTCTTTCTTACAAAAAGTTGTACATCTATTCCTCTCTCTTTAGCCTTCAAAAAATTCTGTACGTCTTCCGATTCAATGCTTCTTCCACTTTTTGAAATCGCGATCAGCCGGTTGCTGCTTGTAAAATGATCCTCATATTTTGTCGTATCACTGATATTTTCCTGCTTATCATAGTTTATAAAAACTGGAAATGTCTTTGTTTTCTTATCATATTTATACCCTCCAATATTCAGAGGAACTTCATTTCTTTCCCAGTTCAGCAAACGGCAGGCATCCTCATATGTATACTTCTGATATAATACCAAATCAGTATCCTGATAATGCTTACTAAAATTTTCTTTATATCGGGAAATCCCAAAATCAATGAGTTCTTCTAAAATATGATAAAACTCTTCATTCTTCAGCATTTCTTCAAATGTTTCTGATACCCGGTAATCAGAGCCCTCTTTTTCCAGAAATATACACTGAGAATATGTTTTCTTCGCTGCACTTGTCGGAAATTCATTTGTCATGATATTCACGACATTTTCTGCACAATTCTCATCCATAAAACAATTATATTGTTCACGCAAGGACTGCTTTAATCCTGCCATTATACCATGCTGATATGTCAAAAGTCTTTTCAGCATTTCCAATTCATGAATCCGCTTTCCGCTTGCCAGTTTTTTAGAAATAAATTCAATCACCATTTCCTCATCCTTGGACAAACGGATCGTATATTCTTTTTCATATTTCACAAGAAACTTATAATAAGACCCCAGACTATTATTATCAAAAATTCTAAGTACATCCATCTCCCCATATTTATCAAAATCCGCAAGGGCCGGAATATGTCCCAGCTTATTTTTCAGATTTAAATAATTTTCACGAATCAGCCTGATATCGCTGAAATTCGCATTATCTATGGCCTGAAAAATCCTCTTTCGGGAAATATCATCAAAATGGATTGTGCTCGCTCCCGGAATCACCCGTCCGCCTTCCGTTACATAACGTCTAATATTATCCTTGTTATAGCTCCTGTCTCCTGAAAGCGCAATCGGAATCATAAAATTGTTCCGGTAATTTCCAATAAAATCAATAATAACCACATATTCTTTTCCATCAGCCTTTCTCAATCTACGTCCCAGCTGCTGAATAAATACAATTGGTGATTCTGTCGGTCTTAGCATAATTACCTGATTGATTTCCGGAACATCCACGCCTTCTGAAAAAATATCTACCGAAATAATATAGTCTAAGGCGTCCTCTGCTTCCCTGCCGGCCAATCGCTCTACTGCTGTCATCCTGACAGTCTCCGGATCACTTCCGCTTAATACAAGAGTCCGCCATCCCTTTTCATTAAATTTAGCAGACAGTTCTCTTGCTTCATCAATGCGGCTGCAAAAAATAAGCCCTTTTACTCTCTCTCCGCTATACCCGAAAAATTCCGCCTGTTTCATAATATTTAACACCCGCTCTTCCGATGTTAAATATCTGAAATTTTCTATTCTTTCTTCCGATGTTTTTCCCTCATCTGCAATCACTTCCAGATCTGTAATTCCAAAATAATGGAATGGACACAGCAAATTCTCCTCCATCGCATTTTGCAGGCGAATCTCATATGCAACCTGATGATTAAAAATCTCGTAAATATTCCTGCCTTCCAGATTATCATCCCGTTTATCCGGGGTTGCAGTCATTCCCAGCCATAATTTGGGCGTGAAATATTCCATGATTTTCTTATAACTGTCCGCAGAGCTATGATGTGCTTCATCTATAATAATCAAATCCCAGTATTCTTTGGAATACTTTTTTAACGTTTCTTCCTTACTTAACGTTTGAACAGTCGCAAATACAAAATCCGCATCATAGTCCTGATACTTCCCCGTAACCATGCCCATCGATACTTTTCTGTCAAATACTTTGCGATAAGACTTCCATGCCTGCCTTGCAATCTGATTTCGATGTACCAAAAAAAGCACGCGTGCAAAGCCCATCTCCCTGGCTGCAAATGCCGATGCATAGGTTTTTCCGTTCCTGAATTTATCAAGACGGGAATCGTCTTATTCTTAAGAATAATTCCGTTAAGATATTTTATCTATTGAAAAATCATCACTTCTTCTACAAACTATATGCAAACTGTTTTCATTCTTAAGTTTATGTTGACTTAATTTGTAAGAGGAAATCATCAAATCAACAAGTTCTTGCTTTGGTATTGACTGACTAATTCCATTTTCAAACCTAGCGATGCCGGAACCTAGAACAGGAATATACACATCCTTATAATTGTAGTTATTATCGATTTCTTTCCACATCAATCTTAAGCATTTCAAGTACTCTTCTACTGTAAACTTCATGCTTTTTCCATTTGACTCGAGCCTTGTAAAAGCCATCAATAGATCATCACCATTAGCAACAATAGTCCCTGGTTCATAACAAATGAAATTATTATATTTTGATTTTCTTCTGCATGGTTTCACACCACTTGTAGCAATAAGTGCTTGAATATTCAAGTTAGGATTCTGTATCAAATATTGTCCGCATATGGATTCTTTTTTAATATCAGCAGTACCTGTCCCAACTGTGGTTGTAAAACACTCATCAAAATTGATAAGTCTCTGGCAGTTTTTCTTTTTAAGTAGATTTCCATATTCGACTACAATAGAATAATTGTTCCCCTTAATCGTTTTCTTCCTTATACAAGAATATCCACATGAAAGAAGAATAGCTATAACTGCTAATCCGGAAAACACCAAAACTTTCATGAGTGTAATATTTATTGCCTCTACATCAATCCACAAAAAACATTTGTTTTTCTCAACGATTTCTTTATTTACAATACAACAATTTGAAAAAATTGATTCTGAAAGGAAAGTCATTATAGCAGAGAACACGGCAAATGCCCATACCAAACCTCTCTTAACAATCTTTATCAAAATCCTAATGCCTCCTTTATATGTAAATAGTTTCCGACCTTATTTCCATAATCGTCTTTTATCCAGAATGGTTCCGCTTTATCCTCATAGCCTTTCATATAAGATGGCAGCCACGAAGATTTATAACGTATTGAATTGTACACAATTATGATTGATTTTCCTTTTTTCTTAGCTTGTTCGAATTCATGTCTAAGATAAGAGTATGTATTAATGATTCCAACATTTCCATCCGATGCCGGTGATATAGAAGTCCATTTGCATAGTTTCTTCCCATTTATATTCTGCTTATAAGGTGTACAATAACACTCATACCACCCTTTATTATTTCTATCACAACCGCTACCAGCTGTTCGATATTTTGTCATGTCACCAACAACAAATACTACCATAGATGATGCATTAATCTGTGAATTAAATTCCCTCTTCAATTCACAGATACGGCAATCGTTGCTATCAGAAATACTCCCACTGGATGGATTGGACATATCCACAAAATCTACTTTGTGTTTATCGTCCTTACCCCACTTTACCAATTCTTCTACAACGTCCTGATCACCATTGTAATAATCGTAATCGGCACTAATATATACTTGTTTACTCATAACTTCCTCCGTAAATTATTCCTTATCTCAATCAATGAAGGTTCAATATATCCACACTCCTTACAAACAAGAGCATTAGTTGGCTGAACTATTCTTTGGCTTGTTACTCCATATAAAGAGATTTGTATTTTCGCTATCACAGCGAAGACAATTCTTGTATTTAATCATATTTTTAACTCCTGCAACAAATTACATCTTCTCTTTCTCAATCTCAGATGCAACCATCCTTACAACAAAACAAGAATCATTTTTGCATTTTTCTAAAATATAATGCTGTGTTACTTTTGTAATTCCTGGTACCTCATAAACTCTTCTGAGAATAAGATTTTTGATATAAGCACAATCATTATCTATCAATTCTACTACTTTCTGATTTATCAGGTTATGGTTTTCTGGGTTTCGAAGTAATTTTAATAAAATTCTAGTCGCATTCCATCTAATATCTATGTGATCATAGTTTAGCCATTGCAGCGTATTTTGAAGCACTACTGCCTCAATATTCTTTGGGAAAACGACCTCATCAGTATTCTCCAAGTATTCTATTAGTATTCTTGTAACTGAAATAGTGGTTGCAATATCATCCTTTAAGTAAGCCATTCCTTCAAGTATCATAGAAAAACAATCCATTCCAATTGCTGTACCTAATAGGGCTACAGCAATCTCCAATGATAGTTTATCTATATTAGATGACATAAAAGTCATATCGATATCTTCTATTTCATCTGCTTTTTCAACAACATTTCTGAAAACACCTATGTTTCTTTCTAAATCGTCTTTGTATTTTAAGGCAACACAAATCAAAAGAGAAGCCGCGTCTAGCTTAGTTACAATATCTTCCTTCGAGACTAGTAAAGTGTCTGCCACAATTGAAATCATCTTATCCATCACTTTCATAGGACAAATGATGTTTTCACCTATCAAAATATTCCTAATAGTTGCAATTTTTCTTGAACCATGTCCAAAATAGTGACCATTTTTACCCTGATTCAAATTATTTTTTTCAATTCTTTCAAGATAATCAGAAATATATGCTAAATAATCAGCTTCATCCTCACTTCGCGTCTCCAGTAAATAATCGCCATTATAATAATGCGGAAATACTTCTGCTACTTTGCTATCTAATTCCTCAGTTATATCTTTGTTTTGCTTTCTAAAAACAAAAAGAAAACTCGGGGCATATGATATTTGTTGTCGTTCTTGTTCATTATCCATTACAGAAATGATATCTTGAATCAATCTTGTTGCCAAATTATTACTTAATTTATTCAAATCAATAGTTTTGGCAATAAACTTGAACATATCTATATACCAGCGACTAAAATGATGTTCCATAAAAGAACAACAAATATCTGCAAGTTTGTCCTGTGCCACTCTATGTCCTACTCCAGACAGGCATAAAAAGATATTCTGACCATTTATCGCTGTTCTTGAATCATTTTCAATCCATCTCTGAATTTTTCCAAGCAAATCTTTTTCATAAATAGAATAATCCGATTCATTCAGGTAGTAACCAACGGCTCGCATAGCAAGCAGTTCGCTCGAAAATCTTTTATACATCACTGGTTCGTTAGCGCAGAACATGATAATTTCTTTTGCATCTTTGTCCGTCATCATATTCAACAGCTCTGGATAAGCATCCTGTAAGCCCTTTATTTCTTTCTCGCTGCCCTTAAATACAGCATATTTCAACAGATCTTTTCTAAAACGCCAATCGTCATATTTACTACTAAGATAAAATATAAAATCTCTGAGTTCATCATAAAAAAGTAATATGTGAGTTAATGACCCATTGTAAACTGACACTATAAAAGAGCTTGCCAATAATTCCACATATTGATTAAAATCATTTACCAACGTAACAGAATATGGTGATTCAATTTTTTTCTTATACAATCCAGAGATATACTTGCCTTGTAAAGAATTGTGAATTCGGTCTAATAACGGGTAATATAGCGCTTCTTGAAACTCATTTAGTTCTTTTTGTGCTTCAGACTCAGAAAAGTAATTATGTGCAGTATTGCTAACCCAATGAAGATTTCTTAAATCAATCAAAATATCTTGAATAACCCAATCTGGTTTTGACTGATTTTTTGCCTGTCTCAATGCCCCTTCCAATAACTTAATTGCACCATCGACTTTCCCCAAATAGTAAGCTTGAATAGCATTCCATCTCTGACAAACTAAGCTGTGATAGTCTTCATCCTGTTCTTCCGCTAATGCTTCCAAGAACATTCCTGTGTTAAAACTCTTTATTGTTTTATCTCCAAAAAGAACCTCTAAAAATTGATTTCCCCATTCGTCAAGTTCGCTCGTTTTGCCTTCCGTATTCTCATCTAATATATATTCTCTAGAATAACCAAAAACTAAGTTGTGAATATAATCTTTACATTTATCGATATTCTTCACAACTGATTTAGGAGCAGTTACTATTCTCTGATCAGGAATATTATTCAGATTTAAATCCCTAGTCCTGTTTTCTTCCTCATCTTCTTTCGGCAATAATCTACCCTGGCAATAATGATGATAAATATATGAAATATCATCTATAAGGGCTTGTGCCCCATTCTGACTCAAATCTTCAAATCGATGAACAGTCTTACTTTTTGCATACAATGAATTAACTAAACTCTGCTCTATAGCGGTCTTTTCTTGTGACGTTTCATCACAAAAATAGTATAAAGCTTTCTTATTATTGCGTTTTACTATATCTATCTCTTTTTGAACTCCAGCGCTAACACCATCTGCATTATCAATCAAAAAGATACACAAATCACTGTCCTCAATCCCCCACGAGAAGTGCTTTCCGACAGTCAGGGTAGATGCAGCTTCTTGTTCAAATGTATACACATATGCCAAACCTGTTTCTTCTATGGTTTTCTTCAGCTGACTTCTGACACAATCATATTTCCCATTATCGCCATGTTGCGAGCTAATGAAAACCTTAATTTTGTGGCTTGATTCGATTTTTAAGGAAGGCGTCGTTTCTTCAACCCTTTCTTTTTTGTCCGTATATTCCCACTCTGCGCCTATAACAGGAGTACTAAATCCAGTTAATCTAATGCCCATACTCTTTCTTCCTTTGCAAAAATACTACTAATCATAAATTATTTGATACTCCTTCAATCACATTCCAGATTTCGTGAAAGAACTCACTGCCACAGAAGATAGCTATCTCATATTTGGTTAATGCAATATCCGGCTTTCCTGGAAGATTCTTTGCATTCTTTCTAAGATATATATTTATTAAATTAAAAAATTACCTGTTTTTTTGTAAAACCACTCGACAATTACTTCCAACAATAAGAAGAACATACTCATAGTATCCTACTCCAACAATCCCCACTCAGGAAACGAAAAACTATAAGTCCTATTTAATTGTTATAACACACAATACTTTTAGTCCAAAGGAAATATATCAAACCAATTTTCAATTGTAAAAATTTTACTCTTTTACATCTTCATACTCACTTTTCTTAATTTAAAATTTCTAAAAATCTAATCACTCGCTCTTCAAATTTTTTCCTATTATTATGTGATTTTTCTACAGTAATGATAGCATTTCCCTCTATACTCATGTCAACATTTATTACATTTCCCTTATACAAAGAATAATCATCAATATGAGTTACCGCCACTTTATGTCCCAAAAGCGATTCGTCAATATTGGGATTACTTCTTACCACTTCTGCGTCACTATCAATTTTAAATGTTTCGAATGGTTCTAATCCAATTATCATCATTGGAATAGTAAGTTGGTTCATCATTGGTGGCAAATATCTTAAAACCTTTTCAAAAGAACCACTGGACGAATCAATATTCGCAGCAATTTTCATATTATCTGTCGCACATACATATATACCTATTTGTCCCTGAACTGCCTTTTCTACATGATTCAATTCGCACGAAAGAACCGGTTTTAATAAATTCCATGCAATAGCTTCCCCATGGTTAAACGCAACCTCAACACAAAATGCATCATCACAAGCAAAATCAAGACGCCATTCTGTCTTTCCTATAATGCCTGTCCTATCATTAAATATATCAACTTCTGCCTGCCATCCTGGGATGGCAAGCATTCTTTCCTTTAAAATCCCATTAATTGAAGGAGTCATACTTTTAAAAGAAGTTCCTCTCTCTGCATACTCCTCCTTCTTTCTTAGAAAATCTGCAATTAACTCTTCATCCGTCATATCTCTTAACGCACCTACAAACTGATTATATCTTTCCTTTAGCAATGGATCATTATTAATAATTGCATCGGCATGTCTGTGTGAATACTCTATAAATTTCACAGTACAATATCTCCTTGTTTTTCTTCTTCTCAGATAGGTTCTTTTAATTTTCCGATTAAGTAATTCATATATATATTTCTATTATATGTTATCTATTTCATAGCATTTAACTTCCACTACTCATTTTCAAAAATCTGACTAATTTGCTTTTCCATCTGTTCAACTAGATTTACAACAAGTGCATTCCCCATCATAAATCTACGCTTATTCACTGGCATTTCAACAACTTCACCTTTTACGAGACAATATTTTGTGTGATCAGTTGGAAAGCCCTGGATGCGTTCTGCCTCCATCGGAGTGAGTAGTCTAATTCTTCCCGTCTTTTTATCTTTCACAATATGTGTAGTTCTGCTAAAACTACCCTCAGATGTAAGCATTGTTCTTGCTGGTTTATCATAAGAATCGACCATCGAAATGGCTCCTTCAGAAAAAATGTATTCGTGACCATTTGCTGCTTTTCTCGGTAATTTCTTTGCACCTTTTAAATATTGCCAAGTTTGACGGTCCTCTTTCGGCAAGCGTTCATGACTTTCATCACTATGAGTAACATTAGGATTTGTATAATACAATCTTTCATCAGGAATAAAATATTTTTCTTCCACTTCTCCCGTCTCTACAATGTCTCCTAATGTAATCTGTGTACCTTCATAATTTGGCACTGTTTTTATTGTATAAATAGTACCGTCTACCATAACACCTGCATTCTCAAAGCCAAATTTAAAGTGTTCCGACAAATCTCCTAACCCAACTGGTAACTCTTCAACCCGAATTTTTTTAGAATCAAATTCATCCACAGGAAAACTTTTTGCAAAAAATCCCGCTTCATAAATCCACTCAGCCATGCTCTGTCTATTATCTTCAAGGTCATTTAGCACAGCATATTTAACAAGTTCTTTTAATCGTTTCGCATATGCAGTATCATTTTTATAAGCAAAAATAAACGTTCTTCTACGACGCTGTTGAAATCCATAATCAGCAGCATTAATCACTCTCCACTCTACGGTGTATCCTTCATCCCTAAAGCAAGCCAATATAATACCAAAATCTCGACCTCTTTGCTTTGCAGGTGATTTAATCAATCTATCAACATTCTCAAGTAATACAAACGGTGGTTGTTTTGCTTCCAAAGTCTCTCTTATAGACCACCAAAGCACACCCTTTTTTCCTTCCAGCCCCTTCGACGTAGCTAATGATGATGCCACAGAATAATCCTGACAAGGAAACCCTCCCACTAAAAGATTAAAATCAGGCAAAGTATTCTTGTCTACTTCCTCAATATTCCAATTTGTTGTATCTTCTCCATTTTTATCTAAACATGTACCAAAATGATATACATAACAATCATGTGCATATTGCGTAGTCTTCTCAGCTGGCTCCCACTGACTAAACCATACTGTATCCCATTTCTCCGGTTTCTTTAGATCATCTAATGTTTTAATAGCATTGAGACCACATCTGAATCCTCCAACGCCAGCAAATAATTCGCAAACGGTTTTTTTCACTTTGTATTACCTCTTCTTTTTTATTCGAACGATCGTTCTTTATATATAATATCTTATTTTATTGTTTTTGTAAAGATCCTTTTTCTTTACACTCTTTATCTTTTTCACTCGCAAAGTATTAATCCTCCGTAAAATGCTTATCCAATTGCGACAAAATGTAGCTATTGTTCAGCCAAAAACATTGCTTTGGATACTGTCTTCCATCTGGAAGTTCATAAGTATCTTTTGAATTTTGCGCATGTGGCCTTACATGACAAACTGGATTTTCTGTTGATTTTGGAAAATTATTATAATTCTTACCATTTCGCTTTTCAATCTTAAGTCCTTCACGAAGAATCTTCTGTGTCTTTTCCCAAACCTTTTTCACATTACCCTCCAGATCATCATATGGAATATTCCAGAACTGACAGCCTTTTAATCTTAATTCATCTTGTTGATCAAACTTATAGACAACAAATAAAAATCTAGTTTCACGTAAATAGTTTCCAAATGCAGAATCCTCCCAATCTTCCTCTATTAACTCTTTAAATTTAAAGGTAGGAAATGACATATTTTCCTTTATTTTATTGTTTTTATCAATACGTATCGTCTTAACTACTACATTAGCTTTTTCAAACTCTTCCGCATGATTTCCTCTTATTCCCAATATTCTATATGCTAACATTGCCTCCAGATTTTTCGGCTTTTTTTGAATCTCTATACTAAACAAATTGCATAAATCCGTAACTGACTTGTTACAATATGCATCTATTTCACTTGCAACGTAGTCCTCAAAAGATTCTTCAGCGCTCCCTTTAATAATTGGTTCATATGTATTTTTCCCCGGAATAATATAATTGTTCAGAACATATGTCATGTACGAATTTTTAAATGCAAAAGCCCTCGGTTTTGCTAATTCATCACTAAATGGCTGCTTTCTTCGGTCTTTTGATGTTGCTGCCTTAGGTGCTGCTCCTAGATACAAAGTATCGCCTTCAGACAATTCATGTGCTTTTCCATTTCTGATTTTCTCAACAATAACCTTAAAATCATGTGCTATAATTTTTATATCCTGCTCCGGTGGTGTAAACAGCTTTACATATCCTATACGATAATCTAACCGGTTCTTTATTTCTTGTTGATACAAATAATATACTAATAAAATCAATCGAGCCTTTTGCCACATATGACTATCTTCAAATGTTTCATTAACAACTGAAAAATAGTCAATCATGGTCAATATCAACCTTTCCTTGGCTACTAGTGTCCCATTCTTGTTTTGTTTGTACGGTGTTACTTTTAATTCTACACCTGCTTTATCAAAATCTGGACGTGCATCATTATTCGTCTGATAGTGAAAATATCTCTCTTCTATCAGTTCTCCCAGACCACCTTTTCGCTTCTTATTCTCATGCTTTACTTCATAATTTGTTGTCTCCCTGACAGCCATAGCTTTGGTGATATCATCCTGCTTACACACATCTGCAAATGTTTTTCCAATTAACTTTTTCGCATATGTTTCAATTGAAATAGGATTCGTTTCATCATATTCTTCTAAATATTTCATCATTAAATTTCCTCTTCATCATCTACTTCTTCTAGTTTCTGATCAAATATAGTCTCTTCTATTACTCTGATACATTGTTCTGTATCTTTCAAAATATCCTTTCCCCAGAAATGTATCACAGTCCATCCCATAAAATTTAATTGCTGGTCCTTTTCTTCATCTCTCTGAATATTTCGCTCTATTTTCTTCACCCAATAATCTGGATTTTTACCTTTTTCTAGTTGTGGCTTCAGTATTTCCCAATCTTTCCCATGGAAAAACTCACTATCACAAAAAATCGCAATATGATACTTAATCAGGACAATATCCGGTCTTCCTGGCAATTCCTTATAATTTTTGCGATAACGGAATCCCCTATGCCATAATGCTTTTCGAAGTTTAATCTCTATAGATGTATCTTTACCACGAATTCTTTTCATGCTATTGCTACTCTTTACAGATGTTTCTCCACAAAACCTCGGCTCCACAGGTACTTCTCGTTTCCCCAATTTCATCAGCTCCTTATTTTCATTTGCAATTCTTGCATCTTATTGTGGTATGTTGCTAAACATTTCTTTGTAAAATCACCATCTAATCTAGGAAGTTATCGTTATCCTCCAGCTGTATATAGATTGTCGCAGGAAGAGACACTTCTTGCAGCGTAGGTACAAATGGAATTTAGTAAGTTTATACAACTACACTTTTCTTGACAATTCCAAATAATGTATACTCAGAATTTCATAACTGCTCAAACTCCGCTGCGATCGTTTGCGTAATTCCCCCCATCGTAATAAATGCAACGCTTATCGCAAATTCTTCACACAGCAAAAGTTCATCTTCTATCGATGAGATAACCTTTCTTCCCTCTTTATAATTATTGGATACGAACTGCGGCCGATAGGCTAAATTTGAGGAAATATGATGATCAATAAAAGCCGTTGCAAATCCCTGTTCTAATGGTACAATTTTTTCCTGATTCATAACAGCTCTATCCCCCTTTGCTTTCACTCATTCTATTCTTTTATCACTTGATTTGCCGCCATAATTTCCGGCTTATGCTCCATACTGTCTGCTTCCGTCAATTCACGGATTACTCTGCAGGGATTCCCTGCCGCAAAACAATTTGACGGAATATCCCGGGTCACAACGCTTCCTGCGCCGATCACACAATTATCGCCGATCGTCACACCGGGGCATACCGTCACATTGGCACAAAGCCAGCAATCATTGCCAATATGAACCGGCTTTGCATAACAAAGTTTTTTCTTTTCTCCTTCCGGAGTCAGCATCATTCTACGCTCCGATGCCAGCATTGGATGAATCGGCGTTACAATCGTCACGTTTGGACCAAAGTTGCAATTATCTCCAATGACAACCTCCGCATCATCCTGAATCGTTAAATGAAAATTTCCAAAAAAATTTTTGCCGATTCGGGTATGTTTTCCATAATGAAAAGTAACAGGCCCCTGGATAAATCCGTTTTCTCCCATTTCTCCGATAATCTCAGACAAAATGGCTGTCCGTTTTTCTGTTTCATCCTCATACGTCTGATTATAATCTACATTCAAATTATGCGTTTTTCTTTTTATGGCTTTTAACTCCGGATCACCGGGACAAAATAAAATACCTGCCTTGATTTTTTCCTCTTCCTTCATAAAAACCGCCTTCCCTTTCAGAAATATTTTCAAGCAATCTTTCCCTCAACTGACAAAGGCATATCTGCTCCATTTCATCAAACAGATGCTGTTTTACACAATTATTCAGCCGGTCTATTCCCAGTCGTCTTCATAGTCCTCCAGCGCATCGTCTACACCGTCTGCATAATCACTGTCATTATAATACCGGTCATAGTCATAATCTCCGTCTAAAAAAACATCGTCATATCCGCTGTCATAGGCTTCATATGGATTGCCTCCCGCACTTTGTTTCTTTCCGGAAGATCCCATTCCGGTACCACTGTAAGACGAGCTTCCCGTCGAATACGTTTTACCAGTGCTTTTCTTACTGCTGCCGGAATATTCTTCTTTATGCTGCCGGGTGCGATCTGTTTTTTTTACACCGGATGGCCTGACATTGCTTGTGGATGGCTGCGTCTCCATCTCTCGATGAGAAAAACAAACCATACTGTGGGGCATCTGTTTGTGATGACACCCCTCTATTACACATTCGGGTCTGTCTTCTACAATATATGCCCAGAGCACTATGATTCCAACTGCTGCCAAACCAATCAAAATCGCTTTTTTAAAGTCTTTATACTCCATATCCCTATCCCGTCTTTCCGTTTTAAACTGCTCTGCATAAATACACAGTTCCTCTCTACGTCAAAAATCACACTCCGATAAACACAGCTACTGACCTCGGCCGCATCACAAACTCACTTTCGATCACCGGCATGTCATATATCCGCTTTTTACAGCACTCCTCCGGCTTTTCTAACGCCGTATTTACCGACATCCGCCACTGATAGCCGTTCGGAAGCTTTGGCAGATAAAAGGTCTGATCTTCCCAGTAAACATTCACGGCCAGATAGACCAGATCTTCCCGATCCGTTTCCTGCACCACTCCCGGAATTCCCGGATTTTCCGGCTCGCTCCCCGCAAACATCACCCCGATAAATCTACTTTCCCCAGTGACAGCGCTGTTCCACGGCTCATTCGTATGCACACTTACCGCCGGAAATCCAATGCCGGAAGCCATGCATTCCCCTCTGATCGCAGCATGATTTTTCCGAAATGATATCATATACCGGAAAAATTCAAAAATGTCCCTGTTCTTTTCCAACAGCGACCAATCCAACCAGGAAATCTCATTATCCTGACAATAAGGATTGTTATTGCCAAACTGTGTATTGCAAAATTCATCGCCTGCCAGAAACATCGGCGTCCCGCGGCTGCACATCAACACGGCACACGCATTTTTGATCAGCCTTTTCCGAAGCGCCAGCACCTGTTCATCATCTGTTTCCCCTTCTGCCCCGCAGTTCCAGCTCCGGTTATCATTTGTCCCGTCCGTATTATCCCATCCATTTGTTTCATTATGTTTTTCATTATAAGAATACAGATCATACAGTGTAAAGCCATCATGACAGGTCAGAAAATTGATTGAAGAATTATAACCTCTGTACTGACCGCCGTAAAGATCCGGTGACCCGCTGATCCTCTTTGCCGCCTCAGGCGCAAACCAATAATCTCCTTTCAGGAAACTTCTGAGCTCGTCCCTGTATTTTCCATTCCATTCCGCCCACCTGTTCCATGCAGGGAAATTGCCGACCTGATACAGTCCCCCTGCATCCCAGGCCTCTGCAATCAGCTTTACATCCTTTAAAATCGGGTCTTCCGCCAGATTCCGCAGCAGCGGCGGCTGGTTCATCGGAGAACCGTCTTCATTCCTTCCCAGAATACTGGCCAGATCAAACCGGAATCCGCTGACCCGATAATGGATCACCCAGTAACGCAGACAATCCAGAATCATCTGCTGCACCACCGGATGATTGCAGTTGATCGTATTCCCGCAGCCGCTGAAATTGTAATACTCGCCATCCGGCGTAAGCATATAATAAATGTTATTGTCAATCCCCTTAAAAGAAAAAAACGGTCCGTTTTCATTTCCTTCTGCCGTATGGTTGAACACCACGTCCAAAATGACCTCTATCCCGTTCTCTCCCAGCTCCCTGATCAGTTCCTTTAGTTCATTGCCCTCCCGATTATATTCCACCTCCGCAGTATATCCTGTATTTGGCGCAAAAAATCCGACTGTATTGTACCCCCAGTAGTCCAGAAGTTTCCGGCCGTCTACTTCCCGCGGCGCCATCATTTCATCAAATTCAAAGATTGGCATCAGCTCCACCGCCGTAATGCCAAGATGCTTCAGATAAGGAATCTTCTCTCGTATCCCCGCAAATGTCCCCGGGTTTCTTACACAGGAGGATCTGTGCCTCGTAAATCCTCTCACATGCATTTCATAGATTATCAGCTCCTGCATCGGCTTTAACGGCTGTCTCGTATTTCCCCAGTCAAAATCATTCGCCACCACGCGGGCGTGATAGCCGCTCTCCCTGTCCGGCTCCGACCCCCAGATACTCTGCTGCGTAACCGCTTTTGCATAAGGATCCAAAAGCACCTTTCCCCGGTCAAAAATCAGTCCGCGCGCCGGATCATTCGGTCCGTCCATACGATAGGCATACTCAAAATCATAGATATCCAGCCCGAATACTATCATGGAATATACCCTTCCTATCCGGTAGTGCGCCGGAAACGGTATTACCGCGTATGGCTCGCTTTCTCCCCTGTGAAATAAAAGCAGCTCACATGACGTTGCATTCTGAGAATATATCGTAAAATTCACTCCGCAGGAAAGCTTTGTAGCGCCGTTCATTTCATATAGACCGGGACGCACAGCAAAACCGTTGACCGTATCCAGCGGCTGCAAAAATTTTGTTTCGACTGCAAGCTCATTCATTCTCATAAACAGTTCTCCTCCTGTTTTCCGATAATCCCGCAACAGTTTAAAATGCACACGTACTCCATTCTCTTAACACATATTTTACGCCTGCGGATATCGTTATTCAAGCCTGTATCTTTTAGGTCTTTCCATACATTTCAATATGAATTATAATAAGGGTACAGGTTATCAATACCTTGATTTTATTTAAGGGAAGGAGATTTTTCTTATGGCAAACAGAATTATGTTAAATCAGACCTCTTATCACGGCTCGGGCGCAATAGCGGAAATTGCAAACGAAGCAAAGGCATACGGCTTCCAGAAAGCTTTCGTTTGCTCCGACCCCGACCTTATCAAGTTCGGCGTTACTGCTAAAGTGACTGATATCCTTGACAGAGAAGGGCTGTCCTACGAAATTTATTCCGATATCAAAGCAAATCCTACCATCGAAAACGTACAGAACGGCGTAGCCGCATTCAAGGCATCCGGCGCAGACTATATTATCGCTATCGGCGGCGGCTCCTCTATGGATACCTCCAAAGCCATCGGCATCATCATCGCCAATCCCGAGTTTGAAGATGTCAGAAGTCTTGAAGGCGTTGCTCCCACCAAAAAGCCCTGCGTTCCTATCATCGCAGTTCCTACCACTGCCGGAACAGCCGCAGAGGTAACTATCAACTATGTTATCACAGATATTGAGCGCAAACGCAAATTTGTATGCGTTGACCCCCATGACATGCCTATCATCGCGATCGTTGATCCGGATATGATGTCCTCCATGCCCAAGGGACTTACAGCCTCCACCGGAATGGATGCCCTGACCCACGCCATCGAAGGCTATACAACGAAGGGCGCATGGGAAATGACAGATATGTTCCACTTAAAAGCTATTGAAATCATCTCCAGGTCTCTGCGCGGCGCAGTTGATAACACCAAAGAAGGCCGCGAAGGCATGGCTCTTGGACAGTATATCGCCGGAATGGGCTTCTCCAATGTCGGCCTCGGCATCGCGCACTCTATGGCACATACGCTTGGCGCGGTCTATGACACTCCTCACGGCGTTGCCTGTGCTATGATGCTTCCTATCGTCATGGAATACAATGCGGACTGCACCGGAGAAAAATATCGTGAGATCGCACGCGCAATGGGCGTTGCCAATGTAGACTCCATGAATCAGGAGACCTACCGCAAAGCCGCTGTAGACGCTGTCCGCAAGCTTTCCGAGGATGTGGGCATTCCTTCCAAACTGGCAGCTCTTAAGGAAGAAGATCTTCCTTTCCTGGCAGAATCCGCCCATGCAGATGCCTGCGCACCCGGCAACCCGAAAGATGCCAGCGTAGAAGACCTGACAGCGCTGTTCAGAAAGCTGATGTAAACTGGCAATCCTTTAAAAACATTCAGAATTATGTAACCTTATATTCTTTACATGGAATATACATTTAAAGACATATTTCTTGATCATTCAAAAAGCGCTCGCTGAAACGTTCGTTTCACCCGGAACTCATCATTGTTCCCAGGGGGAGCTGTGAAAAGCTGCTTCGTTTTTCACAGCCCCCTTTTCTCTTCCTATCCTCATCAAATACGGAAAAACAGCCGCATCCCGGTCTCCCGTTTTGCGGCTGTTTTCCTTTTTGCTATGCTGTCTATCAAACCGGCTCTTCAAGAGCCGCGTTGTAAGCATCCAGAATGATATCCTGTATTTTCTCACGCGTATTCTGGCTGATCGGATGCGCGATATCGCGGTACTCCCCGTCAGCGCTCCTCTTGCTGGGCATCGCGATGAAGAGTCCCTTATCGCCCTCTATCACCTTGATATCATGTACGACAAACTCATCGTCCAGCGTAATGGATACGATTGCTTTCATTTTACCTTCTTTTGCAATTTTCCGAACTCTTACATCGGTGATATTCATAAGTCCTTCCCCCTGTATAACGTATTTCAGATGATATATCTTTCATTTTTCTCTATTACGATCTTAATTTCATCTTCACCCCGGTAGAAGGAGTTTGCACGTATCGTATCCCGGCTTTCCACAATGCAGTTCTCAATGTGGGTATTGTCGCCGATATATACGTCGTTTAAAATGATAGAATTTTTGATGTAACAGTTATTTCCGATAAAGGATTTCTTGAAGATAACGGAATCCTCTACCGTACCATTTATGATACAGCCGCTGGATATCAGGCTGTTCTCCACTTTTGCGCCCACATTATATTTGGCAGGCGGAAGGTCATCAACCTTGGAGTAGATATCAGGATACTGCCTGAAGAAATAATTCCGTATTTCGGGCTTTAAAAAGTCCATGTTCGCATCAAAATAATCCTCTACAGTAGCGATATTTTTCCAATAGTCCTTTATCTTATATCCATAGATGCGCTTCTGGTTTTTATAACGGATCAGAATATCCTTTACAAAATCGTACCTGTCCTCCATTGCGCATCTTTCTATCATATCGATCAGGAGCCTTCTTCGGATAACATAAATACCACAGGATATCGTGCTGGAACGCGCTACTATCGGTTTTTCCTCAAACTCTTCAATCCTGCTTTCCTCATTCATCTTTATGGTGCCAAAGCGCTCCACATTCGTTCCAACAGGCATGTCCTTGCATACAACCGTCACATCCGCCTTCTTTGCGATGTGATACTCCAGCACCTTATTATAATCCATCTTATAAATGCAGTCGCCGGACGTTATCACCACATAAGGCTCATGGCTGTTCTTTAAAAAGGACAGGTTCTGATAAATTGCATCTGCTGTGCCTCTGTACCAGAAATTATTCTCTGCCGTCACAGTCGGTGTAAAAACAAATAATCCTCCCTGCTTGCGCCCGAAATCCCACCATTTGGAGGAGCTTAAATGCTCATTTAAACTTCTCCCATTATACTGGGTCAGCACCCCAACATTCTGAATATGGGAATTGCTCATATTGCTCAGCGCAAAGTCGATACTTCTATAGCTTCCCGCTACCGGCATCGCACTGATCGCCCGTTTCTCGGACAGCTCCTTCATCCTGCGGTTATTGCCGCCTGCTAAAATAATACCGATTGCTCTCACTGTTCGTCACCTGCCTTAATCAATGTTTTGCCGCTTCCAAGGCTTCCATCCGGGTAATCCTCTGCCGTCGTAATACCGGATACCACTGAATTTTTTCCAACAGAAACATCCGAAGGAATAACGCTCTTTTCTCCGACCGTAACAATTCCGCAGTTGTAAATATGCGGTGCGGTATTATTCTCAGCCTCTTCGCCGCAGCCCAGTCTTGCCCTGTCTTTTACAACAACATTTTCTGCTATAATCGCTTTATCCAGCTCACAGCCTTCCCCTATCTCCGTATTGTTCATGATAATGGAATCGCGCACGACAGTATCCTTGCCGATCGTTACACCGCAGCCGATGACGGAATTATATACCTTTCCGTAAATCTCAGAGCCCTCGCCCACAATGCTGCGCTCGATCACACCGCCCTTCGCCACATACTGCGGAGGCAGTATCTCGCTCTTTGTATAAATCTTCCAGTATTCTTCATAAAGATTAAATTCAGGAACGATATCGATCAGCTCCATGTTTGCTTCCCAATAGGAATTCAGGGTACCTACATCTTTCCAGTAGCCATTGAATTCATAGGCATACATCGGAGCCCCCTTCGCATAACAGTAAGGAATAACATGCTTTCCGAAATCCAGGTTCGGCTGATCTGCATTGTCTATCAGCGCCTGTTTCAATGTACTCCAGTTAAATATGTAAATGCCCATCGACGCCAGATTGCTGCGCGGATTGGCAGGCTTTTCCTCAAAGTCCGTTATCTTTTTATTCTCGTCTGTGATCATGATACCGAATCGTTTCGCTTCCTCCATCGGAACCGGCATTACGGCTATCGTACATTCCGAACCGTTCTGCTTATGGAAATCCAGCATCACCTCATAATCCATCTTATAAATATGGTCGCCCGAAAGAATCAGCACATATTCAGGATTAAAGCTTTCCATATAATCGATGTTCTGATAGATCGCATTCGCGGTCCCCGTGTACCATTCACTGTTTTCGCTCTTCTCATACGGTGGGAGCACGGTCACACCGCCGATATTCCTGTCCAAATCCCACGGAATACCGATACCGATGTGGGTATTCAGCCGCAGCGGCTGGTACTGCGTCAATACACCCACCGTATCAACGCCAGAATTGATGCAGTTGCTCAGCGGAAAATCAATGATCCTGTATTTTCCTCCAAAAGAAACCGCCGGCTTAGCGACTTTGGACGTAAGCACGCCGAGACGGCTTCCCTGCCCGCCCGCCAGCAACATGGCAATCATTTCCTTCTTAATCATGTCATCACCTCATTTTATTAGACTGCATAGCTTTGCACGCAATAAAATTATAACACACCATACAGTAAAAGTGAATAATTTTTTTAAATAATTAGTTGTGCGCTTGTGCATTTTCTTGTGTGAGTTTGATAAAAATCCCTGTTTATCTATTTTCTTTTTATTCATTTTATCAATAGATTTCCGCGATTTAATTCGCTAAATTCTTCTATTTTTACCAAATTCCCTTTTTTTCGACAAATTCCGGCACAAAAAATTTCATTTTCTGGTTCAAAAAACGGAAATATGACTAAACAGAGCGAGCCTGCGCAACAGCTTAGCCCTTCCGTCCGCAGGGTGCACAGATCCGGACGCTGCCGGAGAGCTGAACTGCTGCTGGCCGGTCAGCTATTTTTTAACTTTCTATTGGTTTTTTTCCTGCAGTTGCGTATAATGAAACAGTAGATTTTTCATCACACGGCACAAGGCGCGCTGCGCGTACCTTTTATCGCCGTGAATAACAGACAGGAAGTGTATTTTCATGTATCATGTAGACTTTAAGCATCCCATTCACGTTTATTTTATCGGCATCGGCGGCATCAGCATGTCCGGTCTCGCAGAAATCCTCCTCGCAGAAGGCTTTCGCGTATCCGGCTCCGACTGGAACCGCTCTGCCCTGACCGACCTTCTCGAAAGCCGGGGCGCCCACATCAATTACGGCAAGCCCCAAAAGTCAGAAAATATCACGCCGGATATCGACCTGGTCGTATATACCGCGGCAGTCCACGGCGACAACCCTGAGTTTACCCGGGCAAAACAACTGAATATCCCCATGCTGACACGGGCCGAATTCTTAGGTCAGCTCATGACAAACTATGACACCCCCATCGCAGTCAGCGGAACCCACGGCAAAACCACTACGACCTCGATGATATCTGAAATCCTCCTTCAGGCAGGTACCGACCCCACGCTGTCTGTCGGCGGAATTTTAAAAGCGATAGACGGCAATATCCGCGTGGGGCATTCCGGACTGTTCGTAACGGAAGCCTGCGAATACACCAACAGTTTTTTAAGCTTCTTCCCCAAGATTGGCATTATTTTAAATATAGAAGAAGACCATATGGACTTCTTTAAGGATCTGAATGATATCCGCTCCTCCTTCCGGCGTTTCGCACAGCTTCTTCCGGAAGACGGCGCACTCATCATCAATACGGGGATAGAACGCTGGGAGGAAATAACAGAAGGGCTGTCCTGCCGTGTCATCACCTTCGGCCTGGATTCTTCCTCCGATTATTTTGCGGAACATATCTCCTACGATGACCGGGCAAATGCCTCCTTTACTTTAAAGCACGCTGACTTCCCGGACCGCAGTCTCTCTCTCGGCGTTCCCGGGGAGCACAATGTTTTAAACGCTCTTGCCGCCGCTGCTCTTGCAGATATACTCGGTATCAGCTTTGCCGACACAAAACTGGCGCTTCATGATTTTCATGGCACAAACCGGCGTTTCGAATACAAGGGCATGGTGAACGGAATCACTATCATAGATGACTATGCGCATCACCCTACGGAAATTGCCGCCACCCTTACTGCTGCCCGCAATTATCCCCATAAAACACTCTGGTGCGTTTTCCAGCCCCACACCTATACCCGTACCAAAGCTTTTCTGGAAGATTTCGGGCATGCACTCGCACTGGCAGACAAGGTCATCCTCGCCGATATTTACGCCGCAAGGGAGACTGATACCCTTGGCATCAGCTCTGCAGATATTCAGACACTTGTGGAAAAAGAAGGCAAAGAGTGCTACTATTTCCACACATTTGAAGAAATAGAGAGATTTATTTTAAAAAATTGTATCAACGGCGATCTGTTGATAACTATGGGGGCCGGAGATGTAGTAAATATCGGGGAAAATCTACTTGTCCACTAACTTATCCACATTATCCACATTCCGACCGTGGAAAACTTTCCCCGATTGGATGTGGATATTTTTTGTCGAAACTTGACTGATTTTATGCGGCTTCAAACCAGTTTTACACATTTTCCACATTTTCCACAATCCACAGGATTCTTATTCCCCGAAGCTCCTGAGAAAAAAATACCTGTTTCCTTTTTCAAGCCCCTGTGGTAGAATGATGCCACAATCAGGAAAGGAAAGACAGATGGGCAATATTCTTTTATGCGGCGGGGCGGCAGACGCTACCGTCCTTTCTAACGTTTTTATCGATGAATATGTAAAGGACGCAAACGATGCACAGTTAAAGGTGTATCTTTTTCTTGTGCGTAAAATGCAGGCGGGCGAACCCGTCAGTATTTCTGATATGGCTGACCGCTACAACCATACCGAAAAGGATATCCTGCGCGCTCTCTGTTATTGGGAAAAGCGCGGCGTGCTGGCACTGACTCTCTCACCCGAGAAAACATTGACCCAGATACGCCTGCTCCCCCTTGCCGATCCTTCTTCCGGCAGCGTCATATCCGAAGCAGCCCCGACTTCCCCGGAAACACTCATGGCTTCCGTTCAGGCAGCTTCCTCCGACGGCCTTACAGCCTCCGTGCAGGCAGCTCCTCCTGACAGCCTCGTGGCTTCTGCCCAGTCGTCCGGCTCCGGCGTGTCCGTGCCGCTTACCTTATCGCGGCAGTCTGCCGGCCCGGCCCCCGTTTTTGAAAAGCCCGCCTATACACTGGATGAGCTTCGCTCCTTCCAGCAGCAGGAAAATACGGCACAGCTCATCTTTATCGCAGAGCAGTATCTTGGGCGCACCTTAAGCCCTTCGGATATGAAGTCCATCCTATTTTTTACCGACAGGCTTCACTTCTCCGATGACCTGATAGATTATCTGCTGCAATACTGCGTAGAGCGCGGCAAAAAGGATTTCCGCTATATCGAAAAGGTCGCTATCGCCTGGGCAGAATCCGGCATCACGACCCCGGCAGAAGCGGAAGGACACGTTTCCCGATACGACAAAAATGTGTATTCCATCATGAACGCCCTTGGAAAAACCAATCCTCCGGCGCGCAATGAGCTCGCCTACATCCAGAGGTGGATACAGGAATTCGGTTTTTCGCTGGACATCATACTGGAAGCCTGCGGACGTACCGTGCTGGCGACAGACAGGCACCGCTTCGCCTATGCAGACAGCATCCTTTCCGCGTGGCATAAAGCGGGAGTCCACCATATATCCGATATCGCAGGACTCGATACCTCGTTCCAGAAGGAACGCGCTTCACGTCCCGCCAAAAGCGACTCAGCCGCGGAATATAACCGTTTCATGCATTCCAGTTATGATTTTGACGCACTGGAAGAAGCGTTGCTGAAATAATGGGAAGTCAGCTTTCCATTATCATAAATAAGGAGAATCGACGTGGCTCTGACAGTTTCCCAGTATAATTCCATCATGAGACAATATGAAGAACGCCAGACCCGCAACCGGCATCTGCGGGAAAAAAGGCTTCATCACATTTACGAAACAGTCGCAGGCTATCAGGCTCTGGATGAATCCGTTGCATCTATTTCCGTGACACAGGGTAAAAAGATGCTCGCAGGTGACCAGACGGCACTCAGGCAGCTTAAAGAAGAACTTCACGTACTTGCGGACAAACGCCGCGCTCTTCTTGCCGAGAACGGATATCCGGAAGACTTCCTCCAGCCTGTTTACGACTGCCCTGACTGCCATGATACCGGCTATATCAACGGTCAGAAATGCCACTGCTTCCGCCAGGCAGAGATAGCTCTTTTATACGAGCAGTCCAATTTAAAGCGGATGCTGGAAAAAGAAAACTTTGACACCCTTTCCTACGCCTTTTTTCAGGGGAATGAGCTGGAAAGCTACCGTCAGGCCGTTGAAAAATGTAAAAATTTTTCAGCGAATTTTAAATCTTCCTACCAAAACCTCTTTTTTTATGGTACAGTAGGTACAGGAAAGACGTTTTTATCCAACTGCATCGCAAAAGAATGTCTCGATACGGGTTGTTCGGTGCTGTATTTCAGCGCTGCCAGCCTTTTTGAACTGCTCTCGCGCAATACTTTTAACTATAAGGCGCGCGAAGACATGGATGCTCTGTGTGCAGACCTTTACGGCTGTGATCTGCTCGTCATTGATGACCTCGGCACGGAAACCGCCACAGCGCTCACCCTTTCGCATTTTTTCACATGTATAAACGAGCGTCTGCTGCGTCAGAAATCCATTATCATCTCCACCAATCTTTCTCTGGAAGATTGCCGGAACCGGTATCAGGATCGTATCTTTTCACGGATAGCGAGCAATTTTGAATTCTGCAAGCTCACCGGTCCCGATATCAGAATGTACAAAAAAGTATCCCTTGCCTCCGCCCGATGCGAGGACAAGCCGGTTACACGCTAAAAACTTACCTTCAGAAAGTGAGGAACTTCCATGATGGAACGTGAAGAAACCAGAAATCTCGAAACAATCCCTGTAGGCTCCTTGGGTATCATTCCCTTAAAGGGCTGCGAGACTCTTACCCAGAGAGTTGATGACTACCTTGTTCGCTGGCGTACACAGCGCGAAAACGAGCATAAGGACAGTCTTGCCTTTGCCGGCTACCAGCGCGATTCTTATATTTTAAAGAGCAAAGTGCCGCGCTTTGGCTCCGGCGAAGCCAAAGGTGTCATTCTGGAATCTGTCCGCGGTACCGACCTTTATCTGCTGGTCGATGTGACTAACTACAGCCAGACTTATTCTCTCTGCGGTCATGAGAATCATATGTCTCCCGATGACCACTATCAGGACTTAAAGCGCATCATCGCCGCTGTCGGCGGAAAGGCAAGAAGAATTACTGTCATCATGCCTTTCCTCTATGAAAGCCGTCAGCACAAGCGTACCTCCCGTGAATCGTTAGACTGTGCGATAGCTCTGCAGGAACTTGTAAAGATGGGCGTCGACAACATCATCACTTTTGATGCCCATGATCCCAGAGTCCAGAATGCAATCCCGTTAAACGGATTTGAGACAGGCTCTGCAACCTACCAGTTCATTAAAAACCTGCTCCGCACCGATCCCGACCTGCAGATAGATTCCGATCATATGATGGTCATCAGCCCGGACGAGGGCGGAATGGGACGCGCTATCTATATGGCAAACGTCCTTGGTCTTGATATGGGTATGTTCTATAAGAGAAGAGATTATACAAGAGTCGTAAACGGACGTAATCCTATCGTTGCCCACGAATTCCTCGGCTCCAATGTAGAAGGCAAGGATATGATCATTGTGGACGATATGATATCCTCCGGCGAAAGCGTTCTGGAAGTAGCCGCTGCCATCAAGCAGCGCGGCGCGCGCAAGATTTTTATCTGCACAACCTTCGGTCTGTTCACGAGCGGCTTTGACAAATTCGACAAAGCCTTTGAAAACGGAACAATTGACCGCGTTCTGACCACAAACCTCATTTACCAGCCTGCAGAGCTGTTAAAACGCGAATGGTATGTAAACTGCGATATGAGCAAGTATATTGCCTACCTCATCGACACCTTAAACCACGACACCTCCATCAGTGACCTGCTCGATCCTAGCGACAAGATTCAGGCCGCTGTGGCAAGATACAAAAAAGGGCATACTATCGACAACGATGACTGACCTTTCTGAGAAAAATGAAAATAGTGATAATTGACGGACAGGGCGGCAGGATCGGAAGCCTTTTAGCCGCCCGCATTCATCGGGAACAGATTCCCAACGCCAAAATCTATGCCATCGGTACCAACTCTGCTGCAACCGCAGCCATGATGAAGGGCGGTGCAGACTTTGGCGCCACAGGAGAAAATCCGGTGCTCGTAGCCTGCAGAGACGCTGATTTTATCATCGGCCCTCTCGGCATCCTGTCCGCCGATTCCCTTCTGGGCGAGGTTACTCCCGCCATGGCTGTCGCTGTGGGGCAGAGCCGCGCCCAGAAGCTTTTATTGCCGGTAAACCGCTGCAATAATCATGTCATCGGCGTAACAGATTTAAATATCGCTCAGCTCATCGAGCAGACGGCGGAAACCCTGCTGAAGCTCGCAGCCTGTACAGGAGGCTCTTCCCATGGAACATGCTCTTGACAACATCATATCCCGCTGTATCGAAGAGGCTCTCCCTTCCCATGACCATCTCATACTCGCCATCGACGGTCGCTCTGCCTCCGGCAAGACAACGCTTGCCGCACGGCTTTCCGAACGATTCAATGCAGATGTGATTCATATGGATGACTTTTTCCTGCCGCTTTCCATGCGTACGCCGGAGCGCCTCGCAGAACCCGGCGGAAACGTCCATTACGAGCGTTTTTTCAGCGAGATAATAGAACCGCTCATTCTGGCATCCAAAAAGCCTTTTTGCCCCGAAAACGACGCTCTGACACATGCCTGTCCTTCAGCTGCGCTTCCGGCACTGACATGGAAACGCTTTGACTGCTCTACCGGTTCCTTTTCCCCGAATAGCTGCCATACATCCGGTCAGCCGCTTCTTATTATCGAAGGGGCCTACTCTATGAGACCGGAATTCAGGGCCACCTATGACATGTCGTTTTTTCTGACGGCTGCAGCTTCTCTCCAAAAGGAAAGAATCATCGCCAGAAACGGCAGCGAGCGCTGGAGGGCCTTTCAGGAAAAGTGGATTCCGATGGAGGAAAAATATTTTTCATACTATCAGATAGAACACTGCTGTGATATGACGCTCGAAAGCCGACGCTGACACACTGCAGCGTATATAGGTATATTTTCTGCGATGGAAATCTTCTCCTCTATCACAAAAAGACCCGGATTGCGATGGATATGGGGTCCCGTTTCCGCATCCCCGGGTCTTTTTTTCAAACAGAAGTATCCTCATGCACCGGACAATGCGACATCTTCTCCGGTCCACATATGCTTACCATTTCTTCACTTCATCATACCTTACCTCCTTGAGCCTGCCCTCATCGTCCATGACAAAATCCGGCATATATACCGCCTTTTCCCGAAGGCTGCACTTATCGATGATATCTCTCGGAGTCGCCCGCTTACCGTTCAGATAAAATCCGACTCCCGATTCCTCCATCTGCTCCAACAGCTTCTCCCATGTGTCCGTCCTCAAACTTCCCATGGCTTTTCTCCTTTTTACCATCCTTTGCCAAAAGAGGTTCCGTGATATATATCCGACTGAACAGACCCGGCAAAAAACGGAAATGTAACGAGATGTCCCGACCGTACAAAACGCCCGTGCAAAACTATCGTTTTATCCCTTTCCCGAAATATTAGTTATGATAATTGGAAAAAATTGAAAAATAAGATTTTCCGCTGAAACTACATAAGTCCCGCGGACTTTTAAATACTATAAAGAATGACTGGAATATCCGAATCCCCTGTCAAATGACAACAGCCATATCAGCATAGCTGTCTTATGATAAATGATGCGCAGATGCAGTTCTGCATCCTCTCTGAAAAAACGGCGTTCCGACATCCTCCTTCCGGTACAGATTGTCAGAACCATCTCTGATTTGCATTATACCCGATTGGCACGGCAAATTCAAGCGCTTTCTAAAAAAAGCAGTTATAAAACGGTTCAGCAGAGCCAATGCGCTTGACTTTATGCGCCTTTCTGTATATGATAATTTTCACAGGAAAGCTTTTTATGCCCGCCCCTCTTGTCACACCGGGACGACAGCGGCAGTATTTTATATAATAAGGATGTGAATAATATGAAGATTGAAAAAGTCAATGACCATCAGATTCGCTGTACGCTCACCAAAGCCGATTTGGCTGACCGTGAGCTGAAGATCAGCGAGCTTGCATACGGCACTGAAAAAGCCAAAAACCTTTTCCGCGATATGATGCAGCAGGCATCCCAGAAGTTTGGCTTCGAGGCGGAGGATATTCCGCTCATGATAGAAGCAATACCACTGAGCTCTGACTGCATCGTCCTCATCATCACCAAAGTGGAAGACCCTGAAGAACTGGATACCCGTTTTTCAAAATTTGCACCTTCCATGGAGGAGGATGATGAATTTGATCCTGAAGAGATAGCAGGCAATTCCGCTGACAACACAGACAGCATCTTTGACCTGTTCCGGCAGATTCAGGAAAGTCGCCGCGCAAGTCTTGCAAATGCAGGAAAGGACAATGCTCCCGCCGACGAAGCACCTGCCGCAGAAAAAAAAGATACTGAGAAAAAAGCAGCAGGTATCCGGGTATTTTCCTTTTCCTCCCTCCATACGCTGCTCCGCCTCTCCCATGTAGTACAGAGCTTTTACAGCGGCATCAACACCCTTTACAAAGATGCCTCTGCAGGAAAATATTTCCTGCTTTTAAGTGAAGAAGGCATCACAGTCGAGGATTTCAACCGCATCTGTAACGTTGTTTCCGAATACGGCAGGCTTGAACGCTCCGTAGCAGGCAGCGAAGCATATCTTGGCGAACACAGAGAACTTCTTATCGCCAAAGATGCGCTCCAGTCTCTGGCGCGCATCTGACCGCCAGCTCGGTAAGGAATCCCCTATACAACACTGTCTTAAACATCGTGCGGCAGATGTCCAAAACCTGCCGCACGATATTTTTACCATTTCCCCTGCAAAAAAACAGGACGGTCAAGCTTATGCTTTTCCGTCCTGTTTCTTATTTATGATTTTTTAATCTTATCCTCAGATGCTCTCGTGGAAAGTTCTGGAGATAACATCATTCTGCTGCTCGGGAGTCAGCTTGATGAAGTTTACTGCGTAACCAGATACGCGGATGGTCAGCTGAGGGTATTTCTCAGGATGCTTCTGAGCGTCCAGCAGCATATCTCTGTTCAGTACGTTTACGTTCAGATGATGACCGCCCTTTGTTGCATAGCCATCTAATAAGGATACAAGGTTATCTACCTGTGCGTGATTCACTTCCATGGTTCGTTCCTCCTTTAATCGTCATTATTTAAAATCGTCCAGTCCCTCATGCAGGGTAGGAACGCTGCAGGCCAGGGGCGCTCTGGAGCAATCCGTGCACCCCATGGTCTGTACTTCGCTGGATGACTTCTGATCATCGCATTCTACATTGATGTGTCCTACACCGTCTGCCATGCCGGAATCCAGCATTTTTACCAGTTCCTCGATCATCTGTTTCTCATCCATAATCTTAACTCCTGATTACTCTTTGTCCAGGTTTAAATCAATGTTCAGATCCAGATCCAGGTCACCGCTGAAGATCTGGTCTTCCTTGCCCAGAGCGCCGGGGATGATAGTGAAGGTATTGGAGATACCGTCCTGAGCATCCTTGAAAGGCATCTTGGATACGGAAGACAGGGATGCTACTGCACCGTGGGTATCACGGCCGTGCATCGGGTTTGCACCGGGTGCAAAAGGCTGACCTTTCTTACGTCCGTCAGGTGTGTTACCTGTTGCCTTACCATAAGTAACGTTGGATGTGATGGTAAGGATAGAAGTTGTAGGGATACCGTTTCTGTAAGTATGGTTTCTTCTTACAGCTGTCATGAATCTGGAAACTACTTCATGAGCGATATCATCTACACGGTCGTCGTCATTGCCGTATTTCGGGAAATCACCGGTTGTCTTGAAGTCAACGATGATACCGTCTTCGTCACGGATAGGCTCAACCTTCGCATACTTGATAGCAGACAGGGAATCCGCTACAACGGACAGACCTGCCAGACCTGTTGCGAAATAACGCTTTACGTCTCTGTCATGAAGAGCCATCTGTGCTCTCTCATAGCAGTATTTATCATGCATATAGTGAATGATATTCAGTGTATTTACATACACGTCAGCCTGCCACTCGATCATGTCGATGTATTTGGACATTACATCATCAAAATCAAGAACATCGCCTACTACAGGACGGTACTTAGGACCAACCTGCTTCTTTGTAACCTCATCCACACCGCCGTTTAATGCGTACAGCAGGCACTTTGCAAGGTTTGCACGAGCGCCGAAGAACTGCATCTCTTTACCGATTACCATGGAGGATACGCAGCATGCGATACCGTAGTCATCGCCGTGGATAACTCTCATCAGGTCATCGTTCTCGTACTGGATAGAGGATGTCTGGATGGACATCTTTGCACAGAACTTCTTCCAGTTCTCAGGCAGTCTTGTGGACCACAGAACTGTCAGGTTCGGCTCGGGAGCGGGACCTAAGTTGGTCAGAGTGTGCAGGTAACGGAAGCTCATCTTTGTTACCATATGACGGCCATCTACGCCTACACCGCCCAGAGACTCGGTTACCCATACAGGGTCGCCTGCGAATATCTGGTTGTACTCAGGTGTACGGGCAAATTTAACGCAACGCAGCTTCATGATGAAGTGGTCAACGAACTCCTGGATCTGCTCCTCTGTGAATGTGCCGTTTGCAAGGTCTCTCTGTGCATATACATCAAGGAAAGTAGATGTACGTCCCAGAGACATAGCTGCACCATTCTGCTCCTTAACTGCGCACAGGTAACCGAAGTATGTGAACTGGATTGCTTCCTGAACGTTCTTTGCCGGTACGGAAATGTCAAAGCCGTAAGAAGCAGCCATAACCTTCATCTCTTTCAGAGCCCTGATCTGCTCGGAGATCTCTTCTCTTAAACGGATCACGTCATCTGTCATAACGCGGCCTGTGGAAGCCTTCTGCTCTTCCTTATCCTGGATCAGACGGTCGATACCGTACAGTGCAATACGACGATAGTCGCCAATGATACGGCCACGGCCATAAGCATCCGGCAGACCTGTGATGATATGAGAAGAACGGCATGCTCTCATCTCAGGGTTATATGCATCGAAGCATCCTGCATTGTGTGTCTTTCTGTGTGTATTGAAGAACTCGGAGATCTCGGGATCTACCGTGTAGCCGTTGTCAGCACATGCCTTCTCTGCCATACGGATACCGCCGTAAGGCTGCATGGAACGCTTAAAGGGCTTGTCTGTCTGGAAACCTACGATAGTCTCCTTATCTTTGTTCAGATAGCCAGGACCATGGGATGTGATTGTAGAAATCACCTTTGTATCCATGTCCAGAACGCCGCCAGCTTCTCTCTCCTGCTTCTGCAGATCAAGAACCTGCTCCCACAGATCTTTTGTGTTCTGTGTTGCTCCAGCTAAGAATGTGTCGTCTCCGTCATAAGGCGCATAGTTTTTCTGGATGAAGTCGCGAACGTTGATTTCCTTCTCCCACTTGCCGCCTGTAAAGCCTGTCCATTCTGGTCTCATTTTAAAAAAACCTCCTGTGATGTTTTAAATCGGGTTACGGGTGGTAACAGACAGATCAATTCCCCCCGGAATATAATCTGTGAATGGCAACATTATGAATGTTGAACCATTTCTGTAATCCCTATTATAAAAGAGCATTCCTCTGCGGTCAAGCATATAGGGTGTTCTTTTTTCCATACATCTTCCTTATTACAATGGACCTTTTGTGCATCTGCACGAAAAAAGTTTGTTAAAATTATAACATTTTTACAAAACGGATATTTTTCCCTAAAAAAGAGGCCCTGCAGACTGTTCTGCAAGACCCCGTTTTCATCCTGAATACACTTTTTACAGATTGTTCAGCATCTCCATCAGTTTCTCAACCGGAAGGCCGTGAACCATTGCAGCCTCCTCCAGCGTCTCACCCTGAGATGCTGGGCAGCCCAGGCAGTGCATACCGATTTCCATCAGAACCCCTGCTGCATTAGCATCAATGCGAAGCACTTCGCCGATTGTCATATCCTTAGTGAATTTTTCCATTTTTGTAAACCTCCTGTTATATTTTTATCATCCTGTCATCGGGCAGCTTCCCCGTACTGCTAAACAGCAACGCTTTTTCTGCCGCGTTTTGATCTTTAACAGTATAATATATTTCCCCGCATCTGACAACCTATCCTTAAAAATTTTGTCATTTGCTTTTTTCTTCCGCAAATAGTATACTGATATCGTTCCCCTCATAAAACAGGGAACACACTAGAATATTATAAAAGGAATATTGAAATATGAAAGGCAGAATCCATTCTTTAGAAAGCTTCGGCACCGTGGACGGCCCCGGCGTCCGCTTTGTCGTTTTTACACAGGGCTGCCCCATGAGGTGCGCCTACTGTCACAATCCTGACACATGGCCTGTTACAGGCGGGACTCTGATGGAGCCCGAAGAGATTTTTGAACAGTATAAACGAAACGAGGGCTTCTATAAAGGCGGCGGCATCACAGTTACCGGCGGCGAGCCCCTTTTACAGATTGATTTTCTGACAGAGCTGTTTACTCTTGCTAAAAACGCCGGAGTCCACACCTGTCTGGATACATCCGGCATCGTTTACCATAAGGATGCTGCTCCCGAATGGCTCGCAAAGCTCGATCATCTCATGGAGCTGACCGATCTTGTCATGCTTGACATCAAGCATATCAACCCGGAAGTACACATGAAGCTCACTCACCAGCCCAACGAAGGCATTCTGGATTTCCTCGCTTACCTCAACAGCAGGCATGTGAGCACCTGGGTCCGTCACGTTGTCGTTCCTACCATTACCGATGACCCTGAATATCTTTATCAGCTCGGCTATTTTATCGGTCAATTTACCTGTGTCAAAGCGCTGGACATTCTTCCTTACCATACCATGGGCAAGGTAAAATATGATAACCTCGGGTTGGATTATCCCTTAAAGGATATCCCCGCCATGGATACAAGGCGCGCCGTTGAACTCAAAAAAACCGTTCTCGAAGGCGTACGCGACCATCGCATGGAATTGAACATGCTTGGCCAGGGAGTATGATCCGGATTGATTCATCCTTTGTTTTACAACGATCTGACAAACAAAGACTGAACGGTTATCATAATCTGGGCTTGTACAATATTTGGTACTTGTACATTTCTTCTTTTTGCGCTAAAATGGGAATAACCTAAAACAAAAGGAGGATAAATACTATGGCATACGTAATCAATGATTCCTGTGTTGCTTGCGGCTCTTGCGAAAGCCAGTGCCCCGTAGGCGCTATCAGCATGGGCGAAGGCAAATACGAAATCGATGCTGCTACCTGTGTAGACTGCGGTACTTGCGCTGGTCAGTGTCCTGTAGGCGCTATCTCTCAGGGTTGAGAACAAACACGGTCTGTATGATGCAGACCGTATCCTGCATGAATATGCAGCTTTTAAAACGGAGACAGATGCTCGTTCATCTGCCTCCGTTTTTTATACGCATTTATCCGGTCACAGTCCCCGTCTGCGTCCTCTTTTACGTCTGCCGCGCTGACAGATAAGCTCATCCAGCTTCCTGTATCTCTCTTCTTCTCGCTCCATCCTCTTTTTTTCCCTCTCCTGCGCGTTTTCCTCCATCTGTCGAAACTGAAAATCCAATTCCTTCAAAATCACTTCATTGCTTTCCTGAACCGTCCGGGAAACAAGATTTTCCAGCAAAAGCTGGAGCTTTGCTGCTTTCGCACTCCGTTCGTCCAAAAGTATTGCCTCTATGGAGGGCGGGGCTGCCACAGCCTCTGCTGCCGGCGGCTGCTCTGCCCCTGTCTCCACCATCGACTGTACCTGCCGCACCACTTCCTGCGGCACAGCAAGTCTGCCGTCCTCAGAAAGCATCAGCCGTATCGCCTTTAACTGCAGTCCCTGCTGCTTCCATTCCCGCACATGCCCCAGAAGTTCTACATCCTTTTCCGTATAAAAACGATGCCCCTGCTCATTTCTTCCTATCGGCAGCTTTAGCTCCTCCTCCCAATAGCGGAGTACATGTGCCTCCACCTGTACTTTTTTCGCCGCATCCTTAATCGTATAAGTTTCCTGTGCCGTCATTTTTTCCTCCCATTCTTCCGCCTCTGCGGATCAAAAAAGTGTACGCCCGGCGCACGCCCGCACCCAACGCATTTACCGCCAGACATATATCCCTTTTGCACAAATGCACATAATCATTTTTCCCATAGGAAAGAAACTTTCCTACAAGATAAAAAAAAGAGAACAGTACGGAAATCCTCCGCTTTCTGTTCTCTTTCGTAAAAAATATTCCTATAAAATCATCTTTGCAGATTTGCAAATTTTGTATAGTCGGGCAGCCATACAAGCTCTATCGTACCGATAGGACCATTTCTCTGCTTGGCAATGATAACCTCTGCAATGCCCTTTTTTTCCGTATCCGGATTGTAATAATCATCGCGGTACAAAAACATCACCACGTCCGCATCCTGCTCGATGGCGCCCGATTCACGCAAGTCGGACAGCATCGGACGATGCTCGGGGCGCTGCTCTACCGCACGCGACAGCTGGGACAGTGCTATCACCGGAACCTGCAGCTCACGTGCCAGCGCTTTTAAAGAGCGGGAAATATCCGAAATCTCCTGCTGACGGGAATCCGACGAACGCCCCCCGCTGCCGCTCATCAACTGCAGATAGTCGATAATTATGAGCTTTAAGTCATATTCCAGCTTGTATTTGCGGCACTTGGATCGCAGCTCCGCAATCGTGATGCCCGGAGTATCATCAATGATAAGATTCGACTTTCCTATCACGCCCGCACTCTCTATCAAGCTTTCCCATTCTGCATCTGTCAGATTTCCGGTACGCAGATGCTGGGAGTCTACCTTGGATTCCAGCGAGAACAGTCGGTTCACGAACTGCTCCTTACTCATCTCCAGACTGAACATCGCTACGGTCATGTTCTGTTTGAACGCCACATTCTGAGCAATATTCAGGACAAACGCTGTTTTTCCCATAGAAGGACGCGCTGCTATCAGTATCAGGTCGGAAGGTTGTAAGCCCGCCGTTTTGTAATCCAGATCGATAAAACCTGTCGGAATTCCCGTAACGTTTCCTTTGTTCTTTGAAGCCTTTTCAATCCTGTCCATCGCATTCATCACGACCTGACGGATGGGGACAAAATCTCCCGTATTACGCCTTTGTACAAGATCAAACACCTTTTTTTCGGTCGTCTCAAGAATCTCCTCAAGGCTTTCCTTCCCCACATAGCAGGTATTTGCTATCTCTTCGTTCATACGGATGAGACGGCGCAGCGTCGCCTTTTCCGCTACGATATTCGCGTAATATTTAATGTTTGCGGAGGTGGGCACAGCCCTTATCAGATCGCCGATAAATTCCAGGCTGGAAATCTCCGGCGGCACGTCCTTCTCCTTCAGCTTGTCCTGAAGCGTTACCAAATCTACCGGTCTGCCGCCGTCATTTAACTCCACCATCGTTTCAAACAGCACACCATACTGTCGGTTGTAAAAATCCTCTCCCGTGATGATTTCGGACGCTACTACGATAGCTTCTCTGTCCATTATCATAGAACCTATCACCGACTGTTCTGCCTCTATGCTGTGCGGGAGTACCCTTTTTAAAATCGCCTCGTCAGCTGCTGCCATCTTTTCATTCCCTCTTATCTGCCGTCGTTCTGCCCGAAGCGTTACGCCTCAACCACTTTCACGCGCAGAATGCCTGTCACCTGCGGATGAAGCTTTACCGGCACCTCATGCGTGCCAAAAGTCTTGAGCGCTTCAGGAAGCTGAATCTTCTTTTTGTCGATTTCTACATCATTCTGCTCTTTGTAAGCAGCCGCTATCTCCTTGCTGGATACCGAACCAAACGCCCTGCCGCCTTCGCCCGCCTTGATGGAAAGCGTCACGCTCATCTCTTCCAGCCTTGCTGCCAGCGCTTTCGCCGCTTCCAGCTGTTCCTTTGCCAGTTTTTCATTCTGCGCCTTCTGGAGCTTTAAATCGTTCATATTTGCCCCGTTTGCTTCAACGCCCAGCTTCTTTTTTAAGATAAAATTCTTGCCATAGCCGTCCGAAACATCTACAACCTGTCCCTTCTTGCCCAATGCCTTTACATCTTCCAGTAAAATTACTTTCATGATATTTCACCTTCCTCTATCATTTTGTCCAACGTCCGTTTCAGAATGGCAATGCCTTCCTCCACGGGGGTGTTTTCCATCTGGCAGCCTGCGATATTCAAATGTCCGCCGCCTCCCATACGCTCCATGATGACCTGTACGTTTACCTCATCAATGGAACGCGCCGAGAAAAACAGCTTGTTCTGATACTCCGTCAGCACAAAGCTCGCCTTCACATCCCGGATATCCAAAAGCTCGTTTGCCGCCTGTGCTCCGACTACGGTCGGACTTACCAGCCCCTCCGAATTGCAGACCGAAATCGCATATGCGTTGCGGTATATCTCCGCCTGACTCACCGCATCCGCCTTGGCCTTGTATTCCGCCGCATTCTCCCTAAAAAGCTTGCGGACGCGGGTCACATCTGCGCCATTCCTTCGCAAAAATGCCGCAGCCTCAAAAGTACGCACTCCCGTTTTTGTATTAAAGTTCTGCGTATCTACAACCATACCCGCATACATACTGTCCGCTTCCTCGCTCTTTATCCGAAGCCCGTCACTGATATACTGCAGCACTTCCGACACCATTTCACAGGTGGATGAGGCATATGTTTCCACATAGGAGAGCGTTGCATTTTCTATCGTCTCCGTACCCGCCCGATGATGGTCGAGCACTACGATAGATTTACAGATTTTCAGCAGCTCGGGGCATTCTGTCAGCGAAGGCTTATTGACATCCACCACGACAAGAACCGTATTCGGTCCTGCGCATTCGATCGCTTGAGCGCTCGTCAGCATCATATCGTTTTCATACTCCGGATTGTCTTTAAACAGGTCTACGATAGGGCGCAGGGAAGTCGTCACATCATTCAGGACAATCTGGGCTTTCCGCTCCAATGTCCGCGCGATGCGATAAATACCGACCGCCGCGCCAAAGCTGTCCACATCCCCTATCTTATGTCCCATAATGAGCACATTGTCCTTGCTCGTGATTATCTCACGCAGGGCATGTGCCTTCACACGCGCCTTTACCCGGGTGCTCTTTTCAACCTGCTGGCTCTTGCCGCCGTAATAATTTATCTTATCCGGCTGCTTCACAACCGCCTGATCACCGCCGCGTCCGAGAGCAAAATCTATTGCTGTCCGCGCAAATTCATAATTCTGAGCATATACAAGCCCGTCCAGCCCAATACCGATACTGATGGTTACCGCCATTTCATTGCCGATATTGACCGTCTTTACATCCTCCAGAAGTTCAAACCGCTGTTCCTGCATCTGCACCACCGATTTTTTCTTCAGAATGACAAGGTATTTGTCCTTCTCTATCTTCTGGCAGATACCATCGAATGCCGCAACATATTTGTTCACTTTACGGTCTATCAGCGCTGTTAAAAGAGAACGCCGCACCTCCTCAACGCTCGCCAGCGCTTCTTCGTAGTTGTCCAGATATATCAGGCCGACCGCGAGAGACTGGTCGTCATTTTCCCGCAGTGCTATCTTCAGCGCAGTCTCATCATACAGGTACAGCGCATACAGCCAGCTCTCATAGTCACCCTCTTCAAGGATATCGCTGTCCTCCGCGATACCTTTCAATGAGACGCGGACGATATGGGCCATATAATCGCTTTCTTCAAAGGAAATCTCGACCTCGGTCTCCTGTTCGTCCTGCGGCAGCTTCTCCTTCGTGATCGCCGGAAAAACATAGGTAATGGACTTATGGAAGCCCTTCTCGCTGTGAATCGCCGCTTTGAATGCATTATTGCACCATATCACGCGCCCCGACTCATCCAGAAGAGCATACGGTATCACCATATCCCTCAAAAGCGTCTTCTGAATCTGGCCATACTGCGTCGCAAAGCTCACCAGCTCATTGATGATGACCGGACGGTTGTAGAACATCAAAAGAAGAACGATTCCGAAATAACACAGCAAAAAGCATGTCAGCAAAAAGCCCGCTTCCACACTCAGGAAATAAATCCCTACATCCAGCAGCAAAAGCATGAGCCCCAGATAGAGCGACGTTTGCATATATATCCGCAGTCTGCCCTTTAACTTGATCCGTTTTTTCATTTTCATAATACACACCTGTGAAAAGTTCTTATAACCCTTAAAAATCCAGCTGCACGGATTAAGTATATCATTTCTTTTGAAAAATTACCATACCCTAAACCAAACGGGAACGCAGGATGTGACAAAAACCTCCGGAGTTGGCGCTTACCTGTTACGCAAAAAAACAGACAGAAAACTGTTATGCTTCCTGTCTGTCCATATCTTTGATTTATTCTGCCACGTAAGGCATAAGAGCCAGATGACGTGCTCTTTTGATAGCAACAGTCAGAGCTCTCTGATGCTTTGCGCAGTTGCCTGTGATTCTTCTGGGAAGGATTTTGCCTCTCTCAGAAACGTATCTCTTTAACTTGTTTGTGTCCTTGTAATCGATCACATTGTCTTTACCGCAGAATACGCAAACTTTCTTTCTTCTGCGCATGCCGCCTCTTCTCCTTGCCGGAGCGTCAGGTCTTTCAGATTTATTGAATGCCATGATGGTTTACCTCCTGTTTGAATGTGGTACAAAATAACGCAAAATCGCTGCGTAATTTCATACGGGAAACTTCTCAATCGCTTCGCGCTTGAGAAATAGCGCAAAATCGCTACGCGATTTTGCTTAGTTAAACGGCAATTCCTCGTCAATCCCGTCCGGGATGTTCATGAAGCCGTCTGCCGCTGCGGAAGGCTGCGGTCTTGCAGGAGCGTTTCCGTAACCGCCGCCGGCATAACCCCCATCGTTATTCGCCGCGCTGTTCTTGCTCTCCGCAAACTCCTGGTCCTCCACAACAACATCTGTTGTATACACTTTGACGCCGTCCTTATTGACATAGCTGCCGGTCTGGATACGTCCGGTCACCACAAGCTTGGTTCCCTTATGGAGATATCTCTCTGCGAACTCTGCACTCTTACCGAATGCAACGCACCCGATAAAATCTGCGGAACTGTCGTCGCCGCCGTTATTACGTGAAAATCTCCTATCCACTGCCAGCGTATATCTGGCGATCGCCATCGCATTTTCTCCCTGAGAATACCGAACCTCGGGATCTCTGGTGAGACGACCCATAAGAATGACTTTATTCATATTGACTCTCTTTCTTACTTCGCTTCGTTCTTGACAACTAAGTATCTGAGTACGTTGTCCATGATGCGAATACGGCTCTCGATCTCTGCCGGTGCAGAAGACTCAGCCTCGAACTGGATGAAGTAATAGAAGCCCTCTCTCATTTTCTGGATCTCGTAAGCGAGTCTCTTCTTGCCCCAGTCATCAACGTTGGTGATAGTGCCGCCGAATCTCTCGATCAGGGCTTTGCACTTGTCAACAACCGCAGCTCTTTCTTCATCTTCGATTTTCGCACTGACAACCACAGCTAATTCGTACTTGTTCATGCTAATTTACCTCCTTTTGGTCTCTGGCCCCTTCCTTTTAAAAGGAGCAAGGAATATATATCACGGGTTACAATAATAACATGTATCTCCGCAATTTTCAAGCTTTTCTTTTGATATCGCGAAGATTTTTTTCTACTAATCTGCGGGCGATCATAATCTGATGTCCGCAGCCTGCACATTTTAAACGGAAATCCGCCCCTATACGGAGCACTTCCCATTCCTTGCTGCCGCAGGGATGCTGTTTTTTCAGCGTCACCACATCCCCTACCTGAATATCCATAGCGCCTCCTTTTTTAAACTGTTCTGTCTTTAAAGCGCCGCAAAGATTTCCCCGATGCTGCCGGTCACAACCATATCCGCCGCAGAATCCTTCGCAGTCGGCGTCCGGTTGATAAGTACCAGCTTGTTCCCGCGGTAATAATCTATCAGCCCTGCCGCCGGATAAACAACGAGCGATGTGCCGCCGACGATGAGCACATCCGCCTCGGATATCGCCGCTATCGCTTCGCGCATCGTATCCATATTCAGACTCTCTTCATAAAGAACAACATCCGGCTTGATGATACCTCCGCACTCACAGTGCGGCACGCCGGTGCTCTGAGCCACCGCAGCAACATCATAAAAACGGTGACAGTGCTCGCAGTAATTGCGAAGAACGCTGCCATGGAGCTCCAGCACCCTCCGGCTCCCCGCCGCCTGATGCAGCCCATCAATATTCTGCGTAATGACCGCCTTCAGCCTGCCCTCACGCTCCCACTCCGCAAGTTTTAAATGGGCGGCGTTCGGTTTTGCGCCGGACACGAGCATCTTTGCCCGGTAAAACCGGTAAAATTCCTCCGGATTCTGCCTGAAAAACGTATGGCTCAATATCGTTTCCGGCGGAAACCGGTATTCCTGATGATACAGCCCGTCCGTGCTGCGGAAATCCGGTATTCCGCTCTCCGTAGACACGCCCGCGCCTCCGAAAAATACAATATTATCGCTCTGTTCAATAATTTCCTTTAGTTTTTTCCATTGCGAATCTGGCATATTTCATATCCTCGATCTTAATATGGTCATGAAGCCACTTCTGCAGATATTCAAACACTTCCTGTATCATAGCGTCCTGTGTCCCAAGGGAAAGCTGGGAAATCTGTTCTACAAACTCATCCAGACGCTGCACAAAAAGCCTGTGCTGCTGCTTCTGCATCTCCAGACCGTCATACCCCATCTCTGCCATCAGCTTCTCCTCATGCGTAAAGTGCATCTCCGTGTAATCACGCAGACGGTTCAGCAGAGCGCGGATATCAGCGCACTTAAACAGCATATTCTCATCGTCTAAAAGTGCTCTCACCTGGTCTGTCAGATCCAGGAGCACAACGTGCTCCACATCCACCTCTTCCACTCCGCTCATGTAGTCGTCCTTTGCTACCTGATTCATACTGCTTCCTCTCCCGTCAAAAAATTCACGTTATCTGACTGTCCTCCTGTCTTCCCGCCAGGACAGTCCATTCTGTTTTTTTCTAAAAAAGTGTATCATAAACAAATACTTTTTACAACAGCTTCCTGTCAGTCACGCAGGCAGCTTCGGCAGCGCACTCCCGTAGGTGTCGCCGCAAGTCCGCCCTCTCCCGTCTCCCTTACACAGGCAGGCATGGACATCCCCACTTCTCTCATGGCATCTATCACCTCATCCGGCAAAATCCTGCTCCGAACGCCCGCCAGAGCCATATCCGCTGCGGAAAGCGCCACTACTGCGCCGGAAACATTTCTCTTTACACATGGCACCTCTACCAGCCCTGCGACAGGATCGCATACGAGACCGAGCAGGTTTTTCAGCGCCATCGCAGCTGCATGAGCGATATCCTCCGCTTGTCCGCCTCTCAGATAAACCGCCCCGCCGGCTGCCATCGCAGCCGCAGAACCGACCTCAGCCTGACAGCCCCCCTGTGCTCCGGCGATAAATGCCCGGGATGCTATCACACCGCCGATGCCTGCCGCCACATAAAGAGCTTCCGTCATCCTGTCATCGGAAAATCCATACTTTTCCTGCATGCTCAAAAACACCGCCGGAACAACGCCGCATGCGCCGGCTGTCGGAGCTGCAACTATCCTTTTCATGCAGGCATTGGATTCTCCCATTTTGACCGCCTTTTCCATCACCCGTCCTAAAAATTCCCCGCATATCGGCTCTCCGCAGTCTGCATACTTCTGCAGCTTTCCGCCGTCCGTCCCGACCAGACCGCTGCGGGATTTTAATGCAGGATCGTAGTTTTCATCCGCTTCCCGCATCGCCTGATACATCGCTTTTAACTGGGAAAAGGACTCCTCCTCTGAAATCTGGCGTTCCTTACAGTCATCCTCTTCCACGGCTTTCCAAAAGCCGCCGCTTATCTCCTCTGCCCGTTCGCAGAGTTCTTCCAATGAACGATACATTTATCTCTCCTCCAGACAAAGATATATCACCTTTTCAATGCCGTCTTCCTTTTCCAGCTCCGCTATCTGTGCATAAGGCACTTCCTGGTCAACCTCAATGACCATAACCGCCTGACCGCCCCGCGCATCCCGGTACACCTGCATCGTACCAATGTTGATGCCCGCTTCGCCAAGACGTGATGTCACCTTCACGATGCAGCCCGGTCTGTCCTGATTATATACGACCAGCGTAGGCGCTTCTCCTGAAAAATTCGCCGTCAGCCCGTCTATCTCGCTTATCCTTATCCTTCCGCCACCGATGGAAGCACCTATCACTTCCAGCTTTCTGCCGCTTATCCCTGTCACTTCCAGCTTGACCGAATTCGGATGGGCATTCTGTAAAGAAATCCCCTGTATAGAAAATTCCATTCCCGCCTTTTTTGCTTCTTCAAAGCTTTCCGGAATCCTCGGGTCATCCACCGCCAGTCCCAAAAGCCCCGCTACCAGCGCCCGGTCCGTACCATGCCCCTTCCCTGTCGCCAGAAAAGAGCCGTGCAGAAAAATATCCGCCTTTACCACCTTTTCGCCCAGAAGCTTCGCCGTCGTCTGTCCGATCCGAGCCGCTCCCGCCGTATGGGAGCTGGACGGACCGACCATCACAGGGCCGACAATATCCAGTATATTCATCACTTATCCTCCTAGCTATATCAAAAACAGGCAAACACTTTTGCCCCAAATATCATATCCTATCAATATCATACATGAATCCGTTGTGAAAGGCAATCACTATGAAAATAGGCATCGCAGGCTTTTCCTCATCCGCCGGAAACTATGAAAGGGCGCTGAAGATTTCTTACGCGCGCCTGCCTTTTTCCGCTGCTGCCCCTCTCCTGACCGAAGTTTCTTTAAACGCTGACGCCGCCAAAGACTGGGACGGACTCCTCCTCCCCGGAGGCGGAGATATAGATCCCGCCCTTTTGCCAGACGATAAAACACTGTCCTCCTTTTCCCAGAAAAGACATCCTGCCTGTCAGGAGATCAACCCCTCGCTCGACAGACAGCAGCTTATGCTGCTGGAACGCTTTGTACATCTGCGCCGACCCGTCCTCGGGATATGCAAGGGCATGCAGCTGATAAACATTTTTTTCGGAGGAGGGCTCTGCCAGCATCTGCCGCAGGCTGACGCACACCGTTATAAACAATGTGACCAGTTTCATCCCTCGCATGCTATGCCGGACTCTTTCCTTTCCCATATCTATGGCGAATACTTTTTTATAAACAGTGCGCATCATCAGGGTATCAGCTTCCCGGGCAAAAATATCCGCATTATACAGCTTTCTTCCGATGGGGCAATCGAAGGCATCGAGCACGAATTTCTTCCTGTCACAGGACTTCAATGGCACCCGGAACGACTGCTGCCTCCTTCCGGTATCCATGCCGCAGACGGCTCCCTCGTCTTCGCTCGCTTTCTCACAGCCGTCCGCACAGATATGCACAGGCGTTCAGCAGCGTATCGGGGCGTTTCCCCGCGATAAAATAAAAATCCAGCTCATCCTTGTCCTCCAGACAAAGCTGCTGCCCGTACACCAGGATGGTGCAGGCGATGACGGGGCGCTCAGTAGCGAATAAAAGCCCATATCCCTTTTCTGATATCAGAAAAGGGAGCTCCTCTGCGCCGCCGTGGGAAATATAGCGCGCCGTCTTTTCCAGAGCTATCCCCGGCTTTCCCGCGCCGCCTGCCGCATAAAGCTTTTCTTTTTTGTCCCACTCGGGAAAAAGACGGCTTTGACAGCCGGAAACGCTGCTCTCTATCAGTCTCGGCTCCTTTGAGGCTTCCGCCATGAGCAGTGTCTTTTCCTTTGTCAGATAACGGAGCGCTCCCGTTGCCTTATCCGCCTGAATACAGAGCTCAGGCGTCATCAGCTCCACCATTTTAGCGTTTTCCCTATACTTCCACGCCCGGTCCGTCCGGTTTACCGCAATACCGGGATGTGCCTCCTGCGGCAGCTGTGCGCGCCTCGAAAAGGTCACCCGCACGATACTGCTTCCCACAGGACACAGCCGTAAAATCCCGTAGCGGCTCTGCAGATACAGCCCGTCTGCCCTTTGCTCCGTCCAGCGAATTGAAAAATCCGGTTTGGAATGGCCTATAGGACGCAGGCGTCCATTGTCCGGCATGTCTCCGAACCCATAACCTGCCGGCTTTTTGGCAGGGATTGCTTTCAGCCTGCCTTGAGTGCTTTGGGGCTGCACCGGAGCGGAAAGAGGCTTCGCGGCGGATACCGGACGCAGGACAGGTTCTTTTGTCCGCGCTGTCTGTGCAGGCGCAGGGGCGATACCGCCCGCCGCCGGATGCGATGCGGCCGGATTGGTGACGATGGAAATCCTTTTACGCAGCTGTCGCTGTACGGATGCCGGCTGCTCCGGCTTGACTGTTCCCGGTTTCGGTACTCCGCCGTCTGCTCTCTGCGCCCTTTTTTCTTCCCGCTGCTTCCTGAGCACAGCATTTTTCTTCGGGATAGGGTCCGCTATCAGCCCTGTCAGATTTCCTGTGTGCAGTACGCAAAGCCGATGCAGCGCGCGGGTCGCCGCCACATATAAAAGCTTCGCATGCCCGTCGTCTGTCGGATACTGCTCCCGGCCGGGATCAAGCAGAAGCACTGCGTCAAATTCCAGGCCCTTCGTATATTCCACAGGAAGTACCATAACGCCTTTGTCGAATACCGCCTTTTCCAGATTGCTCTCTGCAACCGGCAGTTTCTTTCCAAGCTCTTTTGCCGTGCGCTCCGCCTCTTTTTCATCACGGCAAATAACTGCTATCGTGTCAAATCCGTTTCTCTGCCAATCCCTGCAGACAGCCTCCGCCCGCGCTATCAGCTCTACATCGTCTGCCGCCTTTTCCACAAGAACAGGGTCGCCGTGACGCAGGACGGGCTCTGCAGAATATCCCGGAAAACTCCCGTGCGCCAGAATATCAGCCGCAAAATCCGAAATCTCCACCGTATTCCGGTAGCTCTTTTTCAGGATACAGAACGCGTCCCTCTCGCCGGAAAGCATCTGTGTCTTCGCCTCTTCCCAGTCGTTTAAGCCGTATCCCATATGGATATTCTGGGAAACATCCCCCATTATCGTATAAGTGCAGTCCTTCACGCAGTATTTCAGTACAGCATAGACCATCATTCCAAAATCCTGCGCTTCGTCAATAACGATGTGGTGAGCCTCACTGATGAGTTCTGTCTCTTTTACCCGCTTATACAAATATGCCAGCGCCACCAGGTCGTACACATCAAATGCAGTTTCCGGCAGGGCGCCCTTGTATCCCTTCGCCTGCTGTTCCGTCAGAAATTTTCTGTACAGGTCAAAGATAGAGCCTTTCCACACCTTTTTCCCAAAACGGTCTCTGTATGCACGGCGGATGGCCTTTTTTTCCGCATCGGTATATTTGACGCCTTTCCCTAAAAACTCATCCTCAACCTTGCCTGCAAGCCGTTCATTCAGCATCAGTATCTTACTCTGCACCGACACCCGCGGATTCTGACGGATATAGCGTTCTATCGCCTCTCCGGGATAAAGTATGACCATTCTTTTGACGTCGCTTTTTCCGCCTCTCTCATCGTACACGCCGCCCCTGCCGTCCTTAAATCCCTCCACGAACTGCTTAGGGTCCAGCATCACGCTGTTTCTGGGAATGGTATCCCATTCCAGTCTCTCGCAGAAACGCTCAAGCGCATGAAACCATTGAAGCTTTCCCCGCGCATATTCCCCTTTTCTCGGTGCGGTAATACTGTATTTTTCCCCATCCCAGTCCTCATACAAAAGCCGCACGAAAAGCTGTTCCATCGTCATCTGCTTTATGCCGTATACGTCCAGATCCGGCAGCACGCCTGTGATATAATCCAGCAAAATACGGTTGCTGCCAACGATATAAAAATCCTCCGGCTTAAATTTTTCCGCGTAGTTATACAGGATATAGGATATCCGGTGCATTGCCACCGTCGTTTTCCCGGAGCCCGCCACCCCCTGAACGATAACATTATGAAAAGGAGACTGCCGGATGATATCATTCTGTTCCTTCTGTATTGTGGCAATGATCTCACCCAGTACCGCCTGCTTGCTTTTGGCAAGATATTTTGTCAGCAGGTCATCGTTGGCAACCACTTCCGTATCAAAATAATCCAGAAGCTTCGCGTTCTCTATCTCAAACGTCCGCTTCAGCTTCAGGTCTATCTTCATCCTGCCGCCGCCCGGGACCGGATAGCTGCATTTTCCAAGACCGTTTTCATAATAAGCGTTGGCAACCGGCGCCCGCCAGTCCACGACCATCCAGTGCGTCGTATCGGAAAAGATACCGCCGCGTCCGATATAGAGCGATTCCTCCTTGTCCAGCATCTCATCCTGAAAGACTATCCTGCCGAAATACGGCTTTTTTATCGCTTTTTCGTTGCGTTCCAGCGCCCGCTTCATATGGCTGTGCATCGTCACGGTATTGTTCAGTATCGTCAGCACTTCCGTGTCATTATCATGATAATGCTCCAGCATCTCGTCGATATCTTCCTGCATTCTGGCGACTTCTTTACCGTATTCCTCCACATTGTCGCGCACGACCTCCAGAGTTCTCGCCAGATAAGCTTCTTCGTCACGGCGGCTTATCCCCGCCATGATGTTGTTTTCCTGCTTCATACAGCGCTCCTTTCCTGCGTCCTTTATTTTTTATTTCAGCCATTCAAGGCTTTACGCCCGTCCTTTTTCTGCCGCCTTTATCCTTATCCGGCAGTCCGCCACATACTGATAATTCGCCTCAAGCGTATAATCTACCTCCACGATCATGCAGCGTTCCTCCTTCATGCATGCCACGCGGGTTGTATCCAGCCCTATCATAATCACACCGTAGGGCGTCTGGTACCGGGTGAGCGTCTTTTTCCCCACCTCAAAATTCATCTGCACGTTCAAAATGCCCCGCTTTGTCAGCGTCATCTCCCTGTCCCGGATACGTATCACATTTTTGACAGGCTCCTGAAATCCTTCCAGATACTCGTCATACAAAAGAAAATCTGCTCCGTTTTTCTCATAGTATTCGCCCTGCTGGACAGTTTCGATATCATCTCCATCCTCCCCTTCCATAAACTGCAGGCCACGGATGGATATCATCACATCTTTTGTCATAGTCCGATCCTCTATTCTAATATTCTTCGATATTTACTACTTTTGCACTTAAAATACCGTATTTTATGATGGAATTTGCAAAATGTACGAACTGCTCTGCTCCATCGCTTACAAAAAAGCGGTATTTATTCGACCCGAGAGCAGGCGGAACAGGATTGAACAATCCTTTTTCCATCAAAAGCTCCTTTAACTCCCTCGCCGTTTCATAGGCAGGATTGACCAGCTTCACATGATCGCCCATAACTTTCCCTATCGTGGAACGTATCAGCGGATAATGCGTACATCCAAGTATCAGCGTGTCTATTCCCGTATCTATCAGCTCGCTCAGATATCGCATCGCTATCTCGTCCGTTACCGGATCCTGCCAGAGTCCTTCTTCCACAAGCGGAACAAAAAGCGGGCACGCTTTCCCCGTTACCTGCACATCCGGTCTGAGCTGTCGGATATATGTAGTATAGATACCGCTGCCTATCGTCCCTGCTGTCGCGATAACGCCGACCTGCCCGTTACGAGTCACTTCTGCCGCTGTTTTTGCGCCCGGACGCACTACACCTATGATAGGGATATCGATTTCCTTTTCCAGCTCATCCAGCGCATACGCGCTCGCCGTATTGCACGCCACCACGATTGCCTTTACCTTCTGCGTCTCCAGAAAGCGTACTATCTGCCGGGAATACCTGGTCACAGTCTCCCTCGACTTGCTGCCGTAGGGGACCCGCGCCGTATCTCCGAAATATATTATTTTTTCATTCGGTATCTGCCTCATTATCTCCCGCATCACGGTCAGCCCGCCCATACCGGAATCAAAAACGCCGATCGGCATTTCCAGAAGCTCTTTATCTTCCACTGTCTTCATTCCACTTTTCCCCAAACCATTCTTCTATTTGCTCCAGCAGCGCAAAACGTATCTCTACCTCGCCCGCCTTCGCCGCAAGCATCTGTTTATAATCGGAGGCACAATCTTTTGAACTGTTCTTTTCTGCTACCTCGTACATATCCTCCGTCAATGCATACTGTGGGTACATTATCCCCCATAACATCATAATTGTCAAAAATAAAATACCGGCGCGTGGATTATTCTTCATACCCTTTCCTTCCTTTCTATCGGTCCTGTAAAAGAGCATATCCATCCTCGCACCGGATATTCATTATTTTGTATTCTTTGTGATCCTGCGTATAACCGCTTTTTCCTGATTATCGATATGATTCTTTATCGCTTCTGCGCCCTCGCACCCGTTCCTTCTCCTGATTGCCTCATAAATCGCCGCATGCTCCGCTATCAGTCTATCGTAGCTGGTCTCGTCTTTGACATATTCCAGACGATAACGGTACATCTGCTGGGAAAGATTGCTTATCATCTGGACAAGGCGCTCATTTCCGCTGGCATTTAAAATGATATCATGAAACGCCACATCCGCCCGTGCGAGCCGATTTGCATTTCCCTGCTTCGTTTCTTTCTCGAAATTATCACAGGCATCTTTTAAGCTTTCCAGCTCTGCATCCGTAATACGTTCGCACGCCAGCTCCACCGCCAGCGCATCCAGCGCCCTGCGCACCTCCAGCACGTCCCGAAGATGCTTTTCCGTAATCTGGGCAACCTCCGCTCCCCGGCGCGGTATCATCGTCACAAGCCCTTCCAGCTCCAGCTTTCGTATTGCCTCCCTGATAGGTGTCCGCGAAACGCCCAGCCTGTCTGCCAGATGAATCTCCATCAGGCGCTCGCCCGGTTTTAACTCCCCTGTCAGAATGCTCCTTCGCAGCGTGTTAAAGACCACATCCCGCAGGGGAAGATATTCGTCGTTCTCTTTTTCAAATTCATTCATCGCGTTATCCCTTTCGCAAATCCCGTCAAAAACAGCTGGCGCGCAAGCCCGCTTTCTTCCATCGCCCGATGCGCCTGCCGCGCTTTTTCCTCATCTGAAAAAACACCGAATACTGTCGGTCCGCTCCCGCTCATAAGAGCGTTGTCCGCACCATTTTCCTTCAATATGTCCTTCATCTTCTCTATCACGGGATAATGCCGGCATGTCACCGTCTCCAAAACATTCCCCATGCGGTCTGTCACGCCGCGCATATCGCCCTGCCGGATGCTCTGTACCATCCCGTCTATATCAGGATGCTCTTCCAGCCGGTCGGCATGCAGATTCTCATAAACAAATTTTGTTGAAACATCCAGATCAGGTTTTGCAATAACGAGCACCGCCTGCGGCATATCGGGAAGCGCCGTAAGAATTTCGCCGATACCTTCCGAAAGCGCCGTCCCGCCCATCAGACAATAGGGGATGTCCGCTCCCAGCTTCACGCCGAACGCCTGCTTTTCTTCCAGCGTAAGCCCCAGACCAAACAGCGCATCCACTGCGTGGATGGTCGCTGCAGCATCTGCGCTTCCTCCCGCCATGCCCGCCGCTATCGGAATGCGTTTTGTAAGCTTCACGGAAATTCCCTCCGAAAGCCCGTAAGCCTCCTTCATGCGCTTCGCCGCCTTATAGACCAGATTGCTCTCGTCAGCAGGAAGCTCTTCCTTATCCGTCGATATCACGATGCGGTCCTCCGGAAGCTTCGTAAATTCCAGATCATCATGGATACCGACAGTCTGCATCACCATTTTAACTTCATGATATCCGTCCGGCCTGCGCCTCAGCACGTCCAGTCCGAGATTTATCTTCGCATATGCCTTTATCTGTAAAGAGTCCATAGTTTTTCTCCTCTTGTATACACTGATTGTATTTAATTTTATACAATCTGAAGAGGTTTGTCAACCAAAGGCTGATGCAGAAAATCTGCCAGACGTAACAGTTCAGCCTTCCGGCACTCCGCAGCCGCTGTCTGGCGGGGAACTGTGTCTGCCGACTGACGAGCGAAGGAGAATTTGCAAACGGCGCAGGAATATCCGGCAATCTGTCCGGGACTTGTCTGAGCCCGGCATATGCTATGCCGGGCGAGTTTGACCGGACAGACTGCGTCACGGACGTTCCTGCGCCGTTTGAACCAAATTCTCTGTGAGCGAGAGCGGAGGCAGACACAGTTCCCCGCCAGACAGCGGCTGCGAAGTGCCGAAAGGCTGAACTGTTGCCGGGTTTCCCCTACTTTCTCCCTGCCAGCGCCGCTATCCCGCAGACGGCCCCGTACAGAACTGCGGCGCATGGCCAGATTATCCAGGTCCGCTCCCATCCCATCGTATAAAAGCTCCATCCCAGATATACCGCCGTAACGCAGCACCAGTAAATCCCCGCCAATATCTCATCCCGTTTTTTATGCTTTTTTTCCATCCGGGTATACTCGCCTTCTTCAAGGAGCTTTTGAAACGACTCATAGACCATCCCTGTTTTCACGAGCAGAAATGTCCCTGCCGCCACCAGACACAGGCACACGCAGACTCCCGTCAGGACTGCGCTCCCATCATCCAGCGCAGCTCCCATAAATATCGGCACAGCGCTCACGATGCACAGCGGAATGCCGACTGCCAGCGTAATAGAATGTGTCGGTGCATATTCTGATTTTTTCTTTTCCACCGCCCCTTTAACGCCATAAGAAAGCTCGATCGGCTCTGCCTCCAGATACTCCCACGCTTCCAGCTTTTTTCCCCATATCACAAACAGTGCTACCGCGCATGACACCATTAAAAGAAGGACGCTGATTCCTGCTGCCACCGCTGCATTTTCGGAAAACGCAAGTCCTCCCGCCTCCGCCAGTCCCAGCAGCAATATCAGAGAAACCGGCGACAGGATACACAGGGAAACACCCGCCGCAATGATTCCGGCTGTCTCGCGCACCGCTTCCATATAATGGTTTGCCTCCTCCATGGATATTTCCCGGATTTCCTGCCCGGATTCAAAAACCTGCCCTTCCTCCGGTTCCGGCTCTCCCATAGAATCCCGCAAAAGATAATCTGTGCTCACTCCAAAAAGCCCGCTCAGCTTAATGACCTTGTCCAAATCAGGGATAGACGACGCACTCTCCCACTTTGACACCGCCTGTCTCGACACGCCAAGCTGCGCAGCGAGTTCCTCCTGTGACCAGCCGTTTTTCTTCCTTAAATCAATAATCTTATCCGCCAGTATCATATGTTCTGCCTCCCATTTGATCCCCCGTACAAATGAGGGGGATTGATTGTTATAACCATATCTTATGAGAAATCCCGGTTTCCTTCTACCAACCGGGGCTTTCAATCTGCCAACCGGCAGTTGCAGACACCCAAAAGGCTGCCTCTTCTCTTATACAGGGCATTCCAACTGACAATCATAGGGCTCCGCCTCCACATGTCCCTGATGATACAACTCCGCCTCCCGGCATCCCATCTTTTTATAAAACGCCTGACTTTCCACCGCCGAATGCGCCGATATGTAGAGCTTTCCCGCCCCCTGATCTTTTGCCCAGATTTTGGCGGCTTCAAACAGCGTCCTTCCGATACCGCTCCCCCGCATATCTTCCGAAACATGGATGCTGGACAGATCGATATATTTATGCTCCCCGCCGAACAGCCCCGGCTCTGCCGATACAAAGCCCTTCAGCTCTCCGTCCAGAAATGCGCCGTACACAAACCCTCCCGTCTGCACGGTATTTTTCAGACATGTGACTAAAAATGCGTAGTCCTCCTCCGACCAGTCATCAATAAACGGGGCGTCCCGTATCACCCATTCTCCGCCTTCACGCCGCCAGCATTTTACAACCTCCTGACGGCGGATAAAATGCGAAAACAGCTCCCGGCTCAATTCTTCTGATACAATATTTCTGTATATGACCATATCTTTTGTTCTCCTATCCTGTCCTTCCTGCGGCCTATTCCATATTTTTCCCATCATACCACCGCCCCTTTAATGCCTGCAAGCCATCCTCTCCCAAAAAATTTGGCGACGTACTTTAAAAAGTACAATTTTTTTCTGTATTTTATCTGGACTTCCTGCCATATCCCATTATAATAAGAAACTGTGCTGTCATTTTCAGACAGCCAGAGGGGAGAGAATACAATGGAAAAAATGTATCCGATGTTGTTCACAACATTGAAAAACTACTCAAAACAACAGTTTCTTAAAGATTTGATCGCAGGTGTCGTGGTCGCCATCATCGCGCTGCCCCTGTCCATTGCCCTCGCACTGGCATCGGGCGTCGGTCCGGAACAGGGTATCTATACCGCCATCGTGGCCGGTTTCATCATTTCCCTGCTCGGCGGAAGTCAGGTACAGATTGCAGGGCCTACCGCAGCCTTTGCTACTATCGTTGCAGGTATCGTTGCCCGAAACGGTATGGAGGGTCTTGCAGCGGCTACCATCCTTGCAGGTATTATCCTTATCCTGATGGGACTTTGCCGCTTCGGCGCTCTTTTGAAATTTATCCCGTTTACCATTACGACCGGCTTTACCTCCGGAATTGCCGTAACGATAGTTATCGGTCAGCTCAAAGACTTTTTCGGCGTTACTTATCCCAGCGGGATGCCGTCCATCGAAACAATGGAAAAGCTCAAAGCCTTCATTGCAGGATTTTCCAGCTTCAATACAGACGCCCTTATCGTAGGTCTTGTCTGTCTGGCAATCCTTATCATTGCACCCCGGTTTTCTGAAAAGATTCCCGGTTCCCTGCTTGCAGTCATCGCAGGTATCCTTATGGTAAAGTTCCTGCCTCTTCAGGTCAACACCATCGGAGACCTTTATACTATCAGCAATAAGCTTCCGTCCTTCCACCTTCCGCAGATGAGCTTTGAAACGATCCGTCTTGCTCTGCCCGACGCGTTCACCATCGCGGTATTGGCTGCGATAGAATCCCTGCTCTCCTGCGTTGTAGCTGACGGCATGATAAACGGCAGACACCGTTCCAACATGGAACTGGCTGCTCAGGGCGCAGGAAATATTGCATCCGCCCTCTTCGGGGGCATCCCTGCTACCGGCGCGATCGCCCGCACAGCTGCAAACGTCAAAAACGGAGGCAGGACACCTGTTGCCGGAATGGTACACGCCCTCGTCCTCGCTCTTATCCTTGTCATATTCATGCCTTATGCGGCTATGATACCCATGCCGGCTATTGCCGCTATCCTTTTTATGGTAGCCTACAATATGTGTCAGTGGAGAACCTTTGCCGATCTGCTCAAAACAGCTCCCAAAAGCGATATCGCTGTCCTTATCCTGACCTTTTTCCTGACCATCCTGTTCGACCTGGTCGTTGCGATAGAAATCGGCATCCTCGTCGCCGTGCTTCTTTTCATGAAACGCATGAGCGATGTTGCGGAAGTCCGCAGCTGGAAATATGCAGAGGACGAGGAAGAAGCGGAGCAGGAAAAATTACGCAAGCTTCCTTCCTCCATCAATGTCTATGAAATCAGCGGTCCCCTGTTTTTCGGTGCGGCAGGCATTATCGGCCAGATTGCCGTAAAAGACCATGCAAAATGCCTCATCCTCCGCATGAACAGTGTTCCCGCCCTCGACAGCACCGCGCTAAACGCTCTGACCGAGCTGTACGACAAATGCACACAGAAAAAGATAACCATCATCCTTTCCCATGTGAACCAGCAGCCGATGAATGTAATGGAAAAAGCCGGATTCACACAGAAGATAGGTATGGAAAATATCTGTGACAATATCGATGATGCCATTGCAAGAGCGGAAGCGCTTGTGAAATAAATGTAAAAAGTGTGCGCCATGGCGCACACTCCTCGTCTAGCGCGGTCGCGTCAGCGACAATTTCACCGCGTGCGAGTACGCATAATCGTGTTTTTTATTCGATAGGAAAGAAACTTTCCTATCGAATAAAAAAGCGCCATGTCCCAGGAATCCTCTCCTGCGGCATGGCGCTTTTTTACTGTTCCATCTGTCTCCCCAGAAATCCGGCTGCGGACTGTATCAGCTTGCGCTCCACTTCTCCCATCCCCATCTTTTTGTCATTTCCCAAAAGGATGACCGCGCCTATCACATCCCCTTCGCAGATGATGGGACACACGGCTTCCGATACGCATTCCTCCGTCCCCGCCACCGCCGGCTCCACAAAATTTTTATCGCCTCTGAGCGCCATGAGGATTTCCCGTTTTTCCAACAGTTCCTCCATTTCCCTGCCGAGCGCCTTTCCTGACGCTCCTCTGTCCCTTCCCGCCGCAGCGATGATCTGGTCGCGATCCGCTATCAGCGCTGTGTACCCTGACACCTGTGCCAGACTTTCCGCATACTGCTTTGCAAACGCACTCATCTCTCCGATTGGCGAATATTTTTTTAAAATAACCTCTCCATCACATCCCGTGAATATTTCCAGAGGATCGGCCTCCCGTATCCGCAGGGTACGCCGGATTTCCTTCGGTATCACTATCCTTCCAAGGTCATCTATCCTTCGGACGATTCCTGTTGCTTTCATATAAAAAATTCCTCCGTCTACTGTACTTTCCATTTCTGGAAATAGTATCTGTAAACGAAGGAATTTTATACGTTACTTTTCCCGGCTTCACACCCTGCGCACGACTTCATCTGAAAACTTCATCATGCAGAGTCCTTCTTCATACGCCCCTATCTTTTCTTCATTCGCCTGTCCTGAAAGATTTTCTGCTATCAGCTCCGGGAACTTTATACCGGCATGCCATGCATGGGGATATCCGCCTCCAAAGCGGGGATTTATCTCAGAGATATAATAATTTCCGTCCACCCTGAAAATATCCATGTCAATAGGACCGGCAAGCTTTAAGGTCGAAACGGTGTGCCTTATCAGCTCAAACAACGCCTCATCTTTTACGGAAACCGATTTTTCAGTTTCCCCGGCGCGCATCCTTACCTTCTTTTTTACAAAAATCGACGCAGCTTTTCCGGATATCATATCCACATAAATATCCGCACCGAATTCCTCTCCATCCGCATACTGCTGTATCAGCAGCTCCTCCTCGCTGTAACGGCACAAAACCTCCAGAAGCTCCCTGCAATCCACACGGCTGATTCCCACGCTCCCGCAGCCACGCACGGGCTTTACAAATACCGGAAAGTCTATCTTTCCTTCCGCGCGCGCCCGGTCGAACGATTCCAGACTGTCACAGGTAAACATTGCCGGAATCCCGTTTTGTTCCAGATGTTTAAAAAAGCGGTATTTATCACGACACAGCGCTACGCTCTCCGCATCCGAAACGATAGCCCGGATTCCCTGCTCTTCAAAGCGCTTTCTGTTTAAAGCCAGAAGATCCAGCTCGTCCTCAAAAAGCGGCAGCAGCGCGTCAATATCCTCCTTACGGCATATCCGCTCTATCTCCTCCAGATAGCCTGGCTCTTTCATGGATGGCACGAGATAAAAGGCATCTGCCTCGTACAGCGCCGGCGCCCACGGGCTGCAGTCCGTCACAACTACCTTTCCGGCTTTTTCATGAAAAGTCTCTTTAAAGAAACGCACCAGCTTATTCCGCGTTCCGCAGCTTAAAATCAGGATATTCATGTTTCTTCTTCCTCTCCGTAAAGCACGCTGTTCTGCACATACTGCTCCGGCGTCCATCTGCGGCGCACAAGCCTGAGTTCTCCGTCCCTGCGCACATACACATCCGGAAAATACTGGATGAACAGCGGATTCAAGCTCATCGTATAACCGCCTACATTTTCATATATGATGCGGTCTCCCTCTCTTAATTCCGGGCCGTCCATATATTCAAAAATACGGTCAACCTCCATACAGGAATAGCCTGACACGCACTGATGCGGCATCCTTTTACGTTCCTGTCCGCCTGCAAGATCCAAATGGAATAGGTGGCTTTTCTTTATCATCGTCGGGTCAATATTAAAGCGGCTTCCGTCCGTGATAAGATACCTCTCCGAACCGATATCCCGCACATCCACCACGCCGGTCACAAATGTCGTCGAGCTCGAAAGCAGCGAAATCCCCGGTTCCACAATAAGACATGTCTTTTCCGGCGAAAATTCCGTCTGCAGTATCCTTGAGACCGCAGGGAAATAATCAGGATATTCCGGCCTGCCCTTTAAGCCGCCGCAATATCCGCCGCCCATATCCACATAGGACAGCTCGAAGCCGAATTCTCTTTTTAAGCGACACGCCATTTCCGCAATGGATTCAAATATCTTTACGCTGCGGGACTTACTGCTCGAATGCAGATGCAGTCCTGCGATATCCACATTCGGAATTTTACGGACCCGCTCCACAACCTTCGCAAATATGCCGTTTTCATAGCCAAAACCGAATCTTCCGCCCGCCTCGCCCATCGTAGTCTCTCCGGGACACAGCTTCTCCAGATCAAAATTAACGCGGATTCCAACCTGAAACCGTCTTTCGGGATACCCTGCCGCCAGCTCTTCCAGCCAGTCAAGCTCCCTTCGACCATCCATATTTACAATGCCGCCAGCAAGCAGTACCCTTTCAAACGAATCCCGCTTTTTGACCGGACCGTTGTACACCACTTCCCAATCCTCAAATCCCAGCTTTTTGGCAAGGGCATACTCGTCGTCCGAAACGACTTCCGCCATCACTCCTTTTGCCTTTAAAAAACTGACGAGCCACGGCAGAGAATTGGTCTTAAAGGAATAGCCGATTTTAAAACTGTTCCAGTTCTTTTCGAGAGAATCCGTCAGCATCTGAAAATACCGCGAAAGCTCTGCCTCATCTATCACAAAATAGGGAGTCTGATACGCCCGTTCATCCATTTTAATTTCCTCACTTCGCATAGTAGGACGCAATTTTTTCCACCGCACAGATGACATCTTCCACGTCCCGATCGGTCATGCCGTAATGAAGCGGCAATGTCAATATCTCTTCATAAAGTGCTTCCGCTTTCGGGCAGATTCCTTTTCTGTAACCCAGCTTCTGATAATACGGGAAATAATAGACCGGGATATAATGCACGTTGCACACGATATTTTCCGCACCCATCGCATCAAAAAATTCCCGTCTGTTTATCAAAAGCTTCTCTGTATTCAGACGCAGGATATATAAATGGCGGGTTGTATCGGATTCCGGTATCTCCTCCTGTACGGTCACCTGTTCCAGTTTGGAAAATGCCTCATTGTAGCGTGCAACTATCTCTTTTCTTCTTTTTGAAAAAGCTTCCAGCTTGTCCAGCTGACTCAACAGCAGCCCCGCCTGGATATCCGTCATCCGGTAATTATAACCAAGCTCCACCTGCTCATAATACCAGGGGCCTTCCGGTTCCCGGCTCATCTGCGCCGCATCTCTCGTGATACCGTGTGCCTTGTACAGAACAAGCCTGCGGTACAGCTCAGGGTCGTTGGTCGTGATAGCTCCACCCTCTCCCGCCGTCACCGTCTTGACCGGATGAAAACTGAATGTCGTCATATCTGCAATAGAACCTGTCGGCTGTCCCTTATATTTTGTGCCGATGGAATGTGCCCCGTCCGTAATGAGCACCAGATGATGTTCCCGGCAGATTTCCTTTAACTCGTCAAGCTTTGTAGACTGTCCTGTAAAATCTACCGCCACGACCGCCTTTGTCCGCTCCGTTATATGAGCGCGGACGCTTTCAGGGTCGATATTCCATGTCTTCTCATCGATATCTGCAAATACAGGTGTCGCGCCGCAGTAGAGCGCGCAGTTTGCGGATGCTGCAAAAGTGATGGGAGTAGTGATAACCTCGTCTCCCTCTCCGACACCTGCCGCCATACATGCCACATGCAGCGCCGCCGTGCCGTTGCTGACCGCCACCGCATACTTCGCACCGGTAATACTGCAAAGCCGCTCCTCCAGCTCGTCTATCTTGGGACCGCAGGTCAGATAATCGCTCTTTAAGACATCCAGTACGGCCTGATAGTCCGCTTCATCCAGATATTGATGTCCGTAATAAATTTTTGTATCGCGTACGGGTCTTCCTCCCGCTGCTGCCGGTTTTTCCATTACAAAATCCTCCATTTTCAAAACTGAGAAAAGGGCGTGCGCCTTGCGCACACCCTTAGCAGTCACCCTTTTCAAACGGGCTTATTCACCAAGCCCGCCCTCTATCGCATTCACAAGCGAATCCAAAGCTTCCTGTTCATCCGGCCCGTCACATGCCAGCTCAATCTCATCGCCGCATTTCACACATGCTCCGAGCACGCTCAGCACACTTTTTGCATTCGCGGTATTTTCACGAAATGTAAATGTGATGAGCGATTTGTACTGCATCGCTTCCTTACATAAAATCCCTGCAGGTCTCAAATGAAGCCCTGTGGGGTTCTTGATAACTACCTTATGGCGTACCATCTCTATGTTCCCCTTTCCTCCCGACACGGGGTTTTGCGGAGGTCCGGTTACTGCTTACCTGCTTTCCGGTAAACAGCAGCAAAAGCTGTCCTTATAAAACCGCCGCATTTTTATATACCTATCATATCATTGCCCTCTAAATATGGCAAGTGCTTGGTTGCTGTTTACACCAGCCGCAAATGTTACTGCTTGCCGGCAAGCAGTAACATTGTCTGTCTGCTACAGCATGAGCTGCTGGATAAGATCTGCGATGCGATGTGCCTCCGCATCGATTTTCGCCTTGTCTTTTCCTTCTATCATAACACGCACCTTCGGCTCCGTTCCTGACGGACGGATGAGTACCCGTCCCTCGCCTGCAAACTCCTTCTCCAGCTCTTCTATTGCCTCCGCTATCTCGGGATATTCCATAAAATGCTCTTTCCTGTGGTTAGGAACCTTGACGTTTACAAGCGCCTGAGGCATCACCGTCATCACCTTGGAAAGCTCCGATAAAGGTTTTCCGGTCACAACCATGACCTCCAAAAGATGAAGCGCGGATAAAAGCCCGTCTCCCGTCGTGTTTTCATCAAGGAAGATGATATGTCCCGACTGCTCTCCCCCCAGGTTTGCCCCTATCTCCCGCATGCGCTCCAGCACATAGCGGTCGCCTACCTTTGTCTTTTCTATATGTATCTTTTCCCTGTCCCCGAACAGGAAAAGACCGAGATTACTCATTACCGTAACCACCAGCGTGTTCTGCTTGAGCTTCCCCATATTGCGCATATGAGCGCCTACAATCGCCATTATCTGGTCGCCGTCTACTACATTTCCAAGCTCATCCACCGCCAGCAGCCTGTCTGCGTCCCCGTCGAACGCAAGCCCTACATCCGCCTTTTCAAAAACGACTCTCGCCTGAAGCTCCTGCATATGGGTAGATCCGCAGTTCGCATTGATATTTGTACCATCCGGAAGGTTATGGATAGGCACCACATGTGCACCCAGCTGACGGAGTGCTTCAACGGACGTATAGTTAGAGGCTCCTTCCGCACAGTCGACTACCACTTTCAGATTGCTTAAGTCCACCGGCACAGCGCTCACCGCATGGTTGATATATTCTTCCCGTGCATCCCTGCGGTATTTTATCCTGCCGACTCCGGAACCGCTCGGAAATTCGATTCCCTGCAGACCGTTCCTGATTAACGCCTCTATCTCATCCTCCAGCGCATCAGGAAGCTTATAGCCATTCCCGTCAAAAAATTTGATACCGTTAAATTCCATCGGATTGTGAGATGCTGATATCACGACTCCGGCTTCCACCTTGTATTTTTTGGTAAGATAAGCAATGGCCGGCGTTGGAATCACTCCTACATAAACCGCATTCGCTCCCACGCTGCAAATACCTGCCATCAGCGCATTTGCCAGCATATCCCCTGAAATACGGGTATCACAGCCTACCATAATAGTTGGCTTATGCTTATTTTCCCTCGTCAGTACATAGGCACCCGCCTGCCCGAGCTGCATCGCCAAAAGCGGCGTGAGTTCTTCATTAGCTACTCCCCTGACACCATCGGTTCCAAACATCCTTGCCATTTTTTCATATCCTCCTCTGGTTTTATGCCGTTTACTGTATATGGATCGCGTTATGCTGTTCCTACTGTTCGTTCATCCCCGCTTCTGCCCCCGCAGAAACCTCTACGGTGTGCGTCAGACGTACTTTTAACGTCACATCCTCTACCTGCTGTACTGTTCCCGGCAAAACGAATTTCACCGTAACGCCATACTCTCCGGCCGTGAAATTCCCGTCCGCATCCGCCAGCGCCGCCATATCCACATGGGGCGTTACCGATGCCGCATCCACCGCATTCAGATTTTCCTGCAATCCACGCACTACGAGCAAAAGTCTCTGCCCTTCCACAGCTTCCGCCACCCAGCCGTCCGGTACATTCAGAAGCTGTATGTTTCCGCTGTCCATAGGTATCGTTTTTCTCCTGATAGCAGCAACCTCTGCCGTGACCTTTACCATTCCGTCAAACGAACTCTCCGCCAGAGACACGCCCGTCGGAAGATAATCCCTGATATCCACTGTTTTGACAACAGATTCCTTTGCATCAGTTACATCCAGCTCTGTATCCGGTATCTCTATCACTTCAATCTGTTCCAGGGCTGCCGTCCTTCCCGCTACTGTCACCGCAGCCGGATCAGAGGTCACGTTCCCCGTCAGCGCATAGCCGTCTGCCGGAGTCCCCGAGCTCGCCACTTTTACCGCGACTTTCTTTGTTTCCAATATCGGAACAGTTACCTTCACACTCTCGATACTCTTGCGTATATCAGAGCTGACCACTTCATTGCCTTCCTCGTCCAGAAGTCTGATGGCAGCTTCTATTTCCACATTAGACGTCACATCATCCAGCGATACATCCACTACAGCCCGCTTTACCAGGCCGACCGATGATTCCGGTCCGGTGATACTCATCGTATTCGTCTCTGTATCCACTCTTCCGGTCACATAACCCTCCGGGAGTTTTCCGGTCTTCTCCACCTCTATAGCCAGCTGACGCGTCTTTTTATTTTCCACCTGAAGCTCTACAAACTGCTTATCCGTCCGTATCCGCTCCACATCCAGATTGCTGTTTAATGCCGCCACGATCGGCACCTGATTTTCCGGCGTGATCTGAGACATATCCGCCTTGGCAGAAACGCTCTGCCCGTCTATCTCCGACAGCACCGATTTAGGCGCTCGCACGATGACCCGCACCGTATCCGTATTGTCCAGCACCTTATACGTCTTGTCCTGCGAAACAAGGATGCCTGTATTGACAAGCTGGACCGGAACGTTATTGATATATTTATCGCTGACCGGATCGTTGATATCCACTGCGACCATCCACAGCACAATCGAAAACAGGACGGCCATTATCTTTAAGCCGAGATTGTGCATCAACCTATCTTTCATTTTTTTCATTGCGGAACCACCCCTTCCAGCGCTTATGCTCCTTTTCCTCCGCCGTCTTGTTCTGGATGGATTTCAGCTTCTCCTCCAGCTCCTGCGGACTTAATCCCCTGCTCAGGCTTCCCTTATAGGCCACGCTGATCTTGCCGTTTTCCTCTGAAACAATGACTGTCATGGAATCCGAAACCTCCGAGATACCGACCCCGGCACGGTGCCGTGTTCCCAGATCCTTACTCAGATGCATATTATCCGACAATGGAAGATAACAGGTCGCATACGTCACCCGGTCCCCTTTTACGACGATGGCCCCATCATGAAGCGGCGTATTTTTTTCAAAAATATTTATCAAAAGCTGGCTCGTCACGATACCGTCCACTTCAATGCCCGTCCGCTCGTATTCCGAAAGCGAATCTTTCTGTCCGACCACTATCAGCGCTCCCGTTTTGACCTTTGCCATCTCCGTACAGCCCTTGACTATCTCGCGTATCGTACGGTCCGAAAACAGCCCGTCCTCTACCGCCTTTGACGTCTCAAACGGAAGCACCGACCGCAGGATATCCTTCTGTCCCAGCTGCTCCAGCGCCTTTCTCAGCTCCGGCTGCAGCACGATTATCAGCGCGATAGCCGCAAACTGGAAGACCGTCTTGGCGATCCAAAGTATCGTATCCATTTTCAGGATCTTTGCGATGACCAGAAAAACGAGGATAACAAACACGCCCTTTAGCAGCAGCCATGCCCTCGTATTTTTGATAAAGACCATCACATAATAGACCATCAGGGAAATAAGGATTATTTCCACGATGTCCATCGGCCTGATAAATTGTACCTGCGTCAGATATCTGTCCGCAAACTCCCTGATCTGTTCCATATTTTTCCACTCCGCAGCATAATACTATTTTCTGTTCTTCCCCTTATTATGGCTGTGCCGGATGTTCTGGCTGACGCGCTGCGTCGTGATACGCTTTACCCGCTTCTCAGGCGCCGCCACCGTCATCTTGGGGACTGCCTTCACATAATAATAATATTCGTCGTCTTCAAACTGTACCTTTTCCGTTCTCGCATAATCCAGATTAAAATGGAAAAACTGGATAACCAGCGCTATCGCCGCGCCCGCTGCGCTCCCGAATATCACTGCCGCTATCGAGAAGTTCGCATCGTACATCAGGTCCCCTACCAACAGGATGACGATGTCCGCCAGCGTTCCCACAAGCGCCGCCACAGCCCGCGAATAATTAATGCTCATCCGCCGTATTCCGTATACCAGAAGCGCCGTCACCGCGAACGCCACCGCCACGATCAGCATCTCCCTGTTTCCGACCACTCCTATCCCCACATCGCTGAAACGCTGCAGGATAGAATCGCTGCCTCCGCCGCTGCCGAACGCTACCGCATTTCCGGAAATATAGGCCAGCACATAGTAAATGATAACGCCGCCCGCTACCGCCACCGCTGACACCGGCGTACCAAACAGCCCCGCCGCTATCGGCATCACATACGGTATCTTCCATACGAACAACAACGGCGTCAGCAGGAAAAACAGATGATTTCCCGAAGAAAAGCGAAGATACAGAGCGCCCACCACCAGAAATGCCAAAAGCAGCACGACCACACATTCCACCGACAGCGCATACGTATGCATCAGCAAAAATGCCGCGCATAAAAACATCGTCATCCCCAGCGGGAGAAAGGAACAGAGCAGCGCCGCCACGAGCACGATTACCAGATTGTCGATTTTTTCCATATATCCCATCCGGCTGTTTATCGTCACAAACAGCACCGCAGCCAGAAGAAATTTCAGCACCGGCACGATGTATTCCTCATATTTTGCATAATAATTTTTTATGTATTCCCTTATCACAAGCAGTTCTGTCATCCCTTAACCCCTCTCTATAGCGTCTGTTCCCTCTTCCAGACAGTCCAGATACTCCAGATACAGATTCAGACGCTTCTTCGCCTTTGCATAGCGCACCGCATATACCGCGTAGGTCACAGCCAGATAAATACCTGCCATAACCGCATATAAAAGAATGATATGCTTTGCGGTTGCAACCATATCTATAGAATAGACATTTTCCATCACTTCTGTGAAATTGAATATCACATAAGCCCCAAGTCCCGCCAGAAAAACAACCGTGACAATTACAAGGGAGAGTATCATCTGCATCCCGATATAATCGCCCCTGAAATATGACGCTGCTGCCTTATCCTTTTTGCCTGTCTTTGCTTCATAGGATGCCATCTTCGTCATCCTGAGGACCTTTTCCTGATTTATCATCTGACCTCCTGTCCGTCGCCGATAGACAGCGCCGCAAAATAGACCCGCTCTGTCCCGTGGCTCCTGCACTCCCGCGCCATCTCATCAATCGTACTCCCGGTCGTGTATATATCGTCTATGATTACAATCGTCTTTAATTTTACATCATCCTGCACTATTTTAAAAGCTTTTTTCAAATTATTTTGGCGCTGACGCCCATCCAGAAGCTTCAATGGAGCGGTATTTTTCTCCCTGACTATCCATTCGTCCAACACAGGGATATGCAGCAGCTCCCCCATCCGCTCCGCTAAAAGCTGCGCCTGATTGTAGCCTCTTTTATAAAGGCGTTTTTTGTGCAGGGGCACCGGTATCAGCGCGTCCGGTCTCCATGAAAGTATCTGCCTCCCCAGCCGCAGCGCCATATCGCGCCCAAGAAAATCCCCGTATTCCTGTCTGCCCGCGTATTTAAAACGATACACACTGCTCCTGATACTATGATAATGATACAGGCTAATGCCTTTATCATACTCATGCTTTTTATGCGCGCAGTCAAAGCAATATTCCTGCGTCGTATCCTTAAGCTGCTTTCCGCACTTTAAGCAGACAGGCTGCGATACATACGAAAGCCTGCCTCTGCATTCCGTACATATCAATCCCCCCGCTGGCTTTACCGGTCTGTCGCAGACCGGACATCTCCTCGGAAATATCAAATCTTTTAAACTGAGCACCCTTCTCCTTTCAGCTCCCTTATCCGGGTATCAAGGCTCGTAAAGCGCTTCGATTCGCTTTCGTTTGCAATCATCTCCTCAACTATCCTGCTGCTCCCCAAAATTGTAACGCAGTCTTTTGCCCGCGTCACTCCCGTATAAAACAGGTTTCTGTTAAACAGCATCCTGGGACCGCCAAGAAGCGGCATGACAACCGCCGGATATTCGCTCCCTTGAGATTTATGGATGGTGATGGCATACGCCAGCTCTACCTCCTCCATCTGGGAAAAGCTATAGGTCACACGGCGCTGTTCCTCAAACTCCACAAGCACCGTCTGAACGGCATCATTGATTTCCCGTATGACACCCATATCTCCGTTAAAAATACCGACTCCCTTATCTATCGGAATCCCATACCGGCTCACTATCTCCCATTCCAGCTGATAATTATTTTTTGTCTGCATGACCTTGTCCCCTTCTCGAAACAGGGTATTCCCGAGATGAGCTTCCTTTTTGGAAGCATCCGGTGCATTCAGGCAGCTCTGTAAAATACCGTTCAGCGTCTCCGCGCCAAGACTTCCTTTCCGCATCGGGGTCAATACCTGGATATCATAAGGTCTCGCCTTTACATAGGGCGGCAGCATCTGGGATATCAGCTGCACCATATGCTTATACATTACCGGAACGCTGCTCCTTTCCAAGAAAAAGAAATCCCTGCTTTTGCCGCCCAGCTCTATCTGCTCGCCGCGGTTTATCTTATGAGCGTTTACCACGATATCGCTTTCCTGTGCCTGCCGGAATATCTTCTGAAGCCGCACTACCGGAAAGGCTTCGCTTTTGATAAGGTCAGACAGGACCTGTCCCGGTCCGACGCTCGGAAGCTGATTTACGTCCCCTACAAATATCAGACGCGTCCCGGGGCTTACCGCTTTCAGAAGGGAATTAAACAGATGAATATCTACCATAGACATCTCATCCACGATTATCACATCCGCTTCCAACGGGTTTTCTTCGTTGCGCTCAAAGCTCGCACGCCTGCCTTCCTCCGGCATCGCCCCTGAAAGCTCCAGCATCCGGTGTATCGTCCTCGCCTCATACCCGGTCGCCTCTGTCATCCGTTTTGCCGCGCGCCCTGTCGGTGCCGCCAGAAACAGGTCCAGTCCTTCCGCTTCAAAATACCGGATGATAGTATTGATTGTTGTCGTTTTGCCCGTTCCCGGTCCTCCTGTCAAAATGAGGATGCTGTTTTTAACGCTCTCCAATACTGCCTGCTTCTGCAGACCGTCCAGCATCAGCCCTTCCTTCTCCTGTATCTTTTCTATCCTCCGATAGATACGATCTTCCTCTCCCGGCAGAAGTTCCCCGTCCGGCAGCATGCTCTGATTCAGTTCCATGAGCATCCGGGCACAGGAAAGCTCTGCATAATAATAGGATGAAGCATAACATATCGTGTCGTCACCAGCTTTTTTGATGACCAGCTTTTTATCCATCGAAAGATTGGGCAGCTGATCGCTGACCGCATCCTCAGGCAATCCCAAAAGTGCCGACGCACGCCGTACCAGAAGGCTTCCGGGGAGATATACATGTCCCTCTCCCGACGCCTGAAGCAGTGTGTAGAGAATACCGCTGCGGATTCGGAAATCCGAATCCGTATGAATGCCGATTCGTGCCGCAAGCTCGTCTGCCTTGCGAAATCCTATGCCGTCGATATCATCTGCCAGCTGGTACGGATTTTCTTCCAGAACGCTGTAAAGCCTGCTGCCGTAAGTCTCGTATATCTTCACCGCAAGCGTATTGGAAATGCCATATTTCTGCAGATAGACCATCGCTTCCCGCATATCGCGCTTCTGTTCCATCTGCGCTGCGATGTCCATTGCCTTTCTTTCGCTGATCCCCTTTATCTCTGCCAGCCGCTCCGGCTCTTCCTCGATGATACGGAATGTGTCCGCTCCAAAGCGCTTTACGATGCGCGCTGCCAGAGATGCCCCGACTCCCTTGACCGCGCCCGACCCGAGATACCGCTCCATCCCGGCTGCATCCTCCGGCGATGCGACCCGAAATCCCGACACCTTAAACTGGCTTCCGTAGACCGCATGCTCTATATACTCTCCGTCCAGCTCCAGAAGCTCCCCTTCATCCAGCGCCTGAAACGTCCCGACGCATGTTACTTCCTCTCCGGCGTTTAATACAAATACCGTATATCCGTTTCCCGTATTCCGGTAAATGATATGGGAAACAAATCCTTTTACCTGCTCCAAAATATCCCTCGCATTCTTACTTTCCTCAAACAGTATCCGGGAAAATATCATCCGCTTTTGTCGTTATACATAAAAAAACAGGAGTCCTGACGCACATCCGCACCGAGCGCACATTCGCGTGTGACGCGAACGCTGCAGTCAGGCGATGTCTTCCTTTCGCGCGAATGCGTATAAAAAAAAGAAGGCACATCCGGCCGGAACAGCCCCGCACAACCCTACATTCTGCCGACAGCCTGAACTGTCCACAAAATATCGCAGGCGCGCGCTGGCTCTCCGGCCTGTGCAGCCTTCCGCATCCAATCGCTTTTTATAAAATCCGGCTCGTCCCGAAATCCTTAATCCCGGTAACCACCCAAAAATTCCACATATTTTCCGGTCCCGACTGCAACTGCCGTCATCGGGTCCTCCGCCGTCATCGTATTGATTCCGGTGTGTTCCACGATAAGCTCTTCAAGGCCGCGCAGCAGGCTTCCGCCGCCGGTCAGCACGATGCCTCTGTCCGCAATATCCGCAGCCAGCTCCGGCGGAGTCTTCTCCAGAACGCCGTGGATAGCTTCCACTATCTGCATCGTGGATTCCTTGAGCGCCTCCTCCGTCTCTTCGGAAGAAACTGTTATCGTCTTGGGCAGGCCCGTCACAAGGTTCCGTCCGCGTACATCCATGTAATCCGGTTCAGGCCGCTTGTAAGCCGAACCTATCTTTATCTTGATATCCTCTGCAGTACGCTCACCGATGAGAAGATTGTGCTTCTTTCTCATATAACGTACTATCGCTTCGTCAAAATCATCTCCCGCAATCTTAATGGAAGCGCTCACAACTGTGCCTCCCAGAGAAATGACTGCAATATCCGAGGTACCGCCGCCAATATCCACTATCATATTGCCGCAGGGTCTGGAGATATCGATGCCTGCACCGATCGCAGCCGCAATGGGCTCCTCGATAATAGATACTTCACGGGCGCCCGCCTGATATGTGGCATCCTCTACCGCCTTCTTCTCTACCTCTGTCACGCCGCTCGGTACGCATACCGCGATGCGGGGACGGCGGAAAGTCTTTCTGCCGAGAGCCTTCTGAATAAAATATTTCATCATCTTCTCAGTCACGGTATAATCCGAAATGACGCCCTGACGCAGCGGGCGTACCGCCACGATATTGCCGGGAGTACGTCCCAGCATCAGGCGCGCATCCTCGCCGATTGCCTTGATCTTATTGGTATCCCTGTCAAACGCCACGACAGAAGGCTCCTTTAAAACAACGCCCTTGCCCCTGATATATACCAAAATACTGGCTGTTCCCAAATCGATACCGATATCTGTATACTGCATGCTCAATCTCCTTTTCGTCCCTTTCAAAACGCGCCCGCGTTTCAATCATTCCCACTTCTGCTATATGTTAATCACATCAGCACGCGTAAACGCGCACTTTTATCCGTACTGACCGATAGTCCGCGTCCATTATAGCGTAAAAAGCAGGGCTTGAAAAGGGGATTCAGAAAATTTTAACATTTATACGGTAACGGTACGGCAGTCAAAACCCCGAAGAGGCATTTCGTGAATAAACATGCCTGAATGGTCACGCTTCCATAACAAAGTTCAGTCAAACGCCGAGCTCGCTTTTATCTCTTCATTCAGCCCTTCCATCCTGCTGTCCAGCTCGGAAACCATGTGGGCACATTCTATCAGCCCCTGCTTCACATGCTCCGGCGCATTGCCCTCGAATTTATAATTTATCTTATGTTCCAGACTTGCCCAGAAATCCATTGCGACCGTCCTTATCTGAATCTCCACCTTCACATCTTTCGTCCGATCGGATAAAAACACCGGCACGGTCACAAGCATGTGATAGCTTTTATATCCGCTCGCTTTCGGCGTTTGGATGTAATCCTTTACCGCTACCACATGAATATCATTCTGATGACGGATCATTTCTGCAATCTGATATATATCGGAAGAAAATGAACAGATGATGCGGATTCCCGCAATATCGTTCACATATTTCACCATATTCTCTATCGTGGATTCATAGCCGTGACGCCGCAGCTTCTTCACAATGCTCTCCGGGGTCTTTATCCTCGATTTAATATGCTCTATCGGATTATATTGATGTACATGCTGGAACTCATCGTTTAAAATCTCCAGTTTTGTATTTATCTGTTTTAAAGCCGCGTTATATACGAGCATCACTTCCTGCCAGTTCATAATCTGGCTTTCCGCATCCAACATAAATTCCATAATTTCTGCCCCTCTCCCTTTCATACCCTCATCCCGCCTTGACATTTTTATTATAACACAGAACTCTAGGGGATTTACGGATTTCACAAAACTTTAAGGAAATCCGCTCCTATCGCCACAAGAATATGTATATGCACAACTTTTGAAATTTATGATATACTTTATGAAAAAATGTGTGCCGGGACGGTTGCCGTCCGGCATTCCCGCATTTTTTACAAATATACATCATCGTATTTTTCATACGATAAGAAAGGAGAAAGTCATGTTTCGTTTATGGGCAAAAATTTTCAAAGACAACCGGATGCTCGCCGATACCGTAATATGCGATGATAAAGACGATACAAGAACTCACAAAATATTTGCCGCTCTGGAAAACGTCTGTATGCAGTTCGATCTGGGACAGCCTGTATGGCTCGACACCAATGTCCAGGATTTTAAGCGCCATTCCAAAACCCGTTTCCGTCAGGATTCTTTTATAGAGCACATCGATTTTGATTTTCTTGAAATTCAGATCATCGAAGAGGACTGAATGATAAATTTTTTCTGCGCAAAAGAAATCCGCCTACCTTTAAATCACGTTCTTACGCCTCAAACAGCAAGTGTTTGAGGCTGTCTTCAAATGATTCTATCCTTATTCCTCTCATTTTCCTGTTGACTTTTTGATGCTTTTTATGTAGTATACGCATATGTTATATGTAGTTTTTAAAACTACTTATCGAAAGAAGGTATGTGTTATGACTCTGAAAATCCGTGAACCCGGAAGTGCTATCACCCATTTTATCGCTATGCTGCTGGCATTATTTTCCGCAGCTCCCCTGCTTGTGCGCTCAGCTCTCCGCTCCGACGCGACAAGCCTTGCAGCCATGTCCGTTTTTATATGCAGCATGATACTGCTGTATGGGGCAAGCACGCTATATCATTCGGTCAATGTTTCCGGAAGGCTTCTATGCGCCTTTAAAAAACTCGACCACATGATGATATTCATTCTGATTGCCGGGACCTATACTCCCGTCTGCCTAATCACCCTGAAAGGCACGGTCGGATTTCTCCTTTTGGCAGCAGTATGGGGCATCGCCCTGACCGGGATACTGATCAAAGCGTTCTGGATATACTGTCCGAAATGGTTCTCCTCCATACTCTATATCTCCATGGGATGGATCTGCCTGTCCGTCATCGGGAAGCTCTGGAGCCTGCTTCCTCTTCCTGCCTTTCTCTGGCTTCTTTCCGGCGGAGTTATCTATACTATCGGCGGCATCATCTATGCACTGAAACTGCCTTTTTTCAATGCGAGACATAAATTTTTCGGTTCCCACGAAATATTCCATCTGTTCGTGATGGCGGGGAGCCTCTGCCACTTTATCTTCATGTTCGTCTATCTTGCATGACCGCCGCTGCGACACGTCCCGCCTGTGCCAGCTCTCTGGACACGCAGTAAAGTATGAGAAACGTCATATACTGCCGCTCCGTCCGTTTCTCCCCCATCATGTCTACAAGGCGGCTTATCTCCTGACATGACAGGCTCGCCGTCTCACATGCGCCGGCAGGAAGCCCGGCCAGCTCCATTACCTCATACAAACTGTCTAGCCATTCGCTGGAAAATCGCCTTTTTTCATGGATATACGCCGGACGCTGGGGATTGCGAAATCTGCAAAGAAGCCAACTCAGCTTCTCATCATCCGGATAAAATGTCTCTTTTCCATTCGCCGGAAGGGACGGCTTTTCCCGGAGACACTCTCCGCAAAATTCCCGCAGTCCCAGGATGCTGTCCCACATACGGTCCAGCTCTTCAAACTCCTTGTCCTGCAGTCCCGCCATAAAAAGCAAAACCCCGGACATCCCGCTGTCCATCCTTCTGGAATCCTTCCAGGGCTCTTTCATCTCTTCCCACTCACAAACGGTCAGCCGCGCGCATCTCCTCATTCGTTTCCACAAAAGCCCCCAGCTCCCCTGCACAAAATGACAGACAGACTCCTTGTCCTCCTGTCCCCCGTCACTTTCCAGCCCGGCGATGATGCCAGCCGCAATAATGGCAAAATACCGCTCCTTCCAGCCGAACCTTTCTAAAAATGCCGGGTACCGGCGCATCCACTGCACCCCCTTTTGATACCATTCCTTTTTACGTTCCTCATCCTGGCGTTCCAGCCAGCTGCAGCTGTTTTTCTGGTTCGCCGCCGCATATATCACCGCCGGGGCAAGATATATCGTGCTCTCTGACATCCTGCGCTCCATAAAAATGAGCATCCGCTCCTCCTGATGCGTCAGTGTCCCCACCTCTTTCTGCCTTCGCAATACCCCGACCGCATATGCGCTGTCCGCTTCCGCACTGCAAAAGTGGATAAAATCTCTTTTCCTATTCATCTCTTTTTACCTCCAGAAATTCCCCGTCTCTTATCACTCCGAAGCTTCCTTTTTCAGCGCGATAACAGTATACCTGATCTGTCAGTACCTCTTCCTCCGGGTTACAATGCCTGTTCGTCTCCCTCAGGCTCCGCTCCACTACATCTGCCGGTATCATTCCCGCACTATGTATCTGAGCCTCGTGAATGCTCGTAAATGCAATATAAAAATCCCCATCCGCTATTTCCGCAATACGCCGCGCCACTCCCGGATAAAACATCGCAACAGCCCCGTTTATCTCCAGCGTATTCGTCAATATGTAGCCGCGCATCCCGCGTCGTACCTTTCCGGCTTCCCCATCCGCCATAAATCTGCCGTCTGTACGACGTTTCCCGTCCCACGCAAGCATATCCTCCACTGAATACAGCCTTGGCGGGTATAAAAAACTCGTATTGACAAGCGCTGTCTGAAGTACCTCATCCTCCGGTATCCCCCAGTGCGCTATCTGCTCCCGGTGCATCTTCGCCGTAAAATAATCCGCCCCCACATGCGACATTACCGCATACAGCACCAGAGCGATGTCTCCTATCCGTATATGGGGCACATCCCCGATACTGTCTTTAAAAAAGAAATAATTCAACGGACGCAGTATCAGCCTGTCCTTTACCTTTTCAAATTCGCTGTCCTTTGAAAAGACGGCTGTCTCCTGCGCCCGGACCGCCGCCTTCAACACCTCGTAAAGCCTGTCCAGCTCCTTTTGACGCTCCTCGGTACTCCCTTCGCTGAGCCGTTCGATGAGCTCCTGCGTCTGCTTTAATTTTGCACAGCATTCCGTCCTCCCGTTTTTTAAGGTGAACATAAAATACCCGTCCTCATAGGTCACCTGAAACGGATAGGAAAATTCCGTCTCTATCTTCGCCTCCAGAAAACGTCTGGCAGACTCGATCCTTTCAGCCTCGTTCATTATATAACCTCCATTCTGCCTCCTGCTCTATTTGTGACGTTCCGCCACAAATATCCCTTCGAAACCTGTCCGCATGCCCGCAATCTTGCTTTGGAAAATAAAAGAATCTGATAAAAAGAAATAGAATTACAAGATAAGTCATGTCAGAATAATATCGGTTATCAGCAACCGTCCATATCATTATAACAAAAATGTCCAAAAAATGAGTCCCAAATAAGGAGTCACTTTTTGGACATTCGTCCTCTTTTTTATTTTTATCCCAGATAGTTCATCGGATTGACCGGTTCACCATCCTTTGTCATCTTAAAATATACATTTGTCCCTTCTGCCGTGTAGTACTTTGTGGGAGCCGCCACCTTTCCGATATATGCCCCGGTCTCCACATAATCCCCTTCCTCCACGGTCACCTCCTGAAGCTGTCCGTAAGTCAGCTCATAACCGTCGCCGAGCCGCATCACGACAGTCATCCCCGTCTTTGCATCCTGATAAACGGATTCCACGATACCGTCCGCCGCACAGCCCACATCCGCGCCCTGCGTTGCACTTATCACAATAGACGGGTTATATTTATACTGCCTTAACGTCGGGAAAAAAATCGTTTTATCCATACTGTAATTTAAAAGAACATTTCCCACGAGCGGCCATGTCAGGGCGCTGTCCTGCCCGAAATGCAGGTTTGCCGCTTCCTTATCCACATCCGCTACAGCCTCCAGCGCATCTCCGCCTTCGCTGTCTGCAACCGCGTCTTCCGCCTGCGCCTCTTCTCCCTCCGCAAGTCCTGTCCCTTCCTGCCTGTCACCGATGTCTGCCCCGGTCCCGAACTCTGCATATCCTACATTATAGGGCGCATCCGTGCTCTCTGTCTCTGATGTACCCCCATTTTCTCCTGTTTCCTTTTCTCCTGAATCTTCTGCCTGTCCGCTAAGAAGAGCATCCTGCTGTGCATAATAGGGATCGTAATCCAGTTCTCCGCTGTCCCCCTCCCCGCTCGTCAGATTTTTTGCCGATTTGTTTTCCGCTTCCGCCACTTCTTCTGTCTCCTGCTCCAGCGCCGAAAAATCGACTACATTCCCTTCCGGTTCCTCCGGTCTGCTGCTGTACACATACACCCCCGTTACTGTCATCGCCGTCAGTACCAGCACAGTGGAAGCGACCATGACAGCCTTTTCCCTACGATAACTGCCGCCTGATTTTCGTCTTTTCATACCGATCATCCTTTCTAAACATTCAGACTTCCTTCATGCTTAGTTTTTCCAGATATGACCGGTTTATTCCTATTTCCTTCGTTCAGCAAAGTCCTTTTTTATTTTCCCGCCTTCAGATACTGCAGGATTCCCATACATATCTGCCACGCTGCTTTCTCCTGATACACAGCGTCCGATAGCGCCTCTGCCTCCTTCGGATTCGATAAAAATCCACATTCCACTATCACGATCGGGCAGGTCGTTTTTTTCAGAAGATAATAACTGTTATTTTCCTTTACCGCCCGGCGGTTCGACGGGTCGAGCCCGTATAGTCTGTTCTGTATGCGCTCCGCCAGCGCCCTCCCTTCACTGCTTCCCGTATAATAAAAGACCTGAGCCCCCTTTACCGATGGATCCGGATAGCTGTTTTGATGGATGCTCACGACCAGATCCGGGGCCGTCTCCTCCATCAGCTCGATGCGCCTTTTCATGTCCTGTACCTTTTTACGGGATGCGTCCTCGTCATACAGCCCTGCATCTCCCGTCCTTGTCATTACCGCCTTCACATCCGCCTGTTCCAGCAAAGATGCAAGCTTCCTTGCTATCGCCAGATTGATGTCCTTTTCCTTTTCCCCGTTTAGACCTATCTTTCCCGGATCTTTTCCTCCGTGCCCGCTGTCTATTACCACACAGTACTTATATCCTCCCTCATCCTCCTCACGCCTTGCATCTCCGTCCACAAGCACCGCAGCCTGTCTCCCTGCAAAAAAAACGGCGGTGAAAAAAAGCACCGCCGTCAGTAATCTGAGCAATTCCCGGAAAGTCTTCTGTCCCATACAAACCTCAGAGCCTTTTTTTCATTGTATGGAACCGCTCCCGCCGTTATTCATTTAAAAATTCACTTATGACGCCCCAGATATTTTTGCGCCTTTCATCAAATCCCAGCTTCCATGCCGCAATGCCGCCCAGTCCGTGCTGTTTCATCACGCCGACCTTTGCTGCCAGCGACTGCTCATCCTCCAGCCATACCTGAACAAGCCCGTCCGCCGTCTCAAATGCCGCATAATTCTGTCCCGTCACTTCGTCCCAAACAGGCATCACACCGTTTTTCGCCAGCACATCATAAGCTGTCTGAGTACCTACCGCTTTGCTCGTCACCACACCGTTCCCATCCGTGGTCCATATCCGCATATACAAAGGCACTGCATTTATCACCTTATCCGCAGGTACCTCCTCCACCATCTTTTCGATGCCTTCGGTCACATAGCCCAGAGATGCTACGGAGCCTGCCACCTCCGAACCGCCCCAGTGTTCGTCATAGCCCATGATTATCACATAGTCCGCCATGACTCCCTGTTCTTTCCATTCATAGTGGGCATTGAAATTGCGCGGTACATAGTTATCCACCGACAGCACGAGTCCTCTCTGGCGGCATGCCACCGACAGCTCGCGGATAAACTGGATGTAATCCTCCCCGCCCTCGTCCGTTATCTTCTCAAAGTCCACATTGATGCCGTCAAAGCCGCAGCGCTCCGCCTCTATCATGAGCATGTCGATGATAGCTGTCCGCTTGCTTGTATAGGAAAGCACGAGCTGAGGATCGACGCCGTTATCCGTCCGATGCGTGAAATCATCGATCAGCGCCCATACCTCAAGTCCCATTGCGTGAGCCTGCCGTACATATTCCGGGCTTGCGATGCCATCCAGAATCCCCTCATTGTCATAAAGGGAATACCAGGTGGGGGAGATGACGTTCACTCCCGTCACGCCGCTCATATAGCTCGCCAGCGTGGCATTTGCCGCCTCCGTAGTCACCTGATGCCATGCCAGATTTATCTTGTGATCTCGCTTATTACCGGTATAATCCGGCTCTGTATACCCTGTATTTTTATCAGGAGTATATGGCTTTTGTTCCGTCAGCCGTTTCAGCTCTGCATACCCGATATAACCGTCCTGTGTCTGAACCTTCGCCCAGTTTTCCATCTGCTCCAGCACAGTCACCTGCGTCCCCTTTTCCAATGGGATAAGTATCTCACTCTTTATGCCGCCGCGTACCCGCAGCGCTGTATCCTTTTTAACCTCTGCGGTCTGACGTTCCTCCCAGGAGGTCGTCACCACGACTCTGTTCGGCTCCGTATACGCCGTAAATTCCATATCGGTATAGCGTTTCACATAGTCCAGCGCCAGCCATACCTTGCCGTCCTGTTCAAACGCCGCCGCATAGCCTTCGTCGGTGCTCTCTCCAAATCCTATCCTGTCCGTCTTATCCGGCAGCGTATACAAAAGCAGCTTCTCATTATCATCTGCATAAAATCTGCCGTTTAACAGCTCATGCACCGCATCCAGCGTCAGATAGCAGTGCCCGTCCTTCCAGAGCCCTTTCTCCTCCGTCATCCCATCGTTTAACACGATCGCCATCTCCTCCGGCGAGCCTGTTCCGAAATAGACGTTCAAATCCGCTTCTTCCTTAGAATAGGAATATCTCTGATATAAGAAAACGCCTCCTGCCGCCGCCACGATCAAAACGATCAGCCCGAGCGCGACCAATACCGGCATCATCTTCTTTTTCATCTCAGGGTACCTCCGCATTTTTGTTTTCTTTTCCGATGTTTCCAGTGTATCATACCCGCCTGTCCGCGTCATTATGAAATTCACAAAAAACCCCGCCTACAGAAAGAATTAAGAAACCGTCCCGTCAGCGCATGATATAAACGCTGCCGGGACGGTTTCTTTTTTTATGTATGCCTTTTTATTCTTCGAGCTCTTTTGCTATCCTTCTTAACAGAACACCCTTTGTGTCCCCGCTGTGGCACCAGTAGAAAATGCCGCCGATGTCTTCCCTCTTCACATAAGCGCACTTGTGCGCCAGCGATTCCTCGTCGTCATAGCTGATGAACGTCGATCCGTTAAACAGAAACGGCGCCTTCGCCTCATCATCCCAATAACGGACATAACCGTTTTTGTTGATATACTCGTCCGCCAGCTTATCGTAGTTGGGACCATATCCGCCCCCGGTCTTTGTCAGCTGCAAAAATCCGTGATAACGGTCGGGCACATCTTCCCACTTTCTGGAATAGAACGCCGCGCCCATCAGCAGCTTTTCCTTCGGGAAACCGGCGCTTTCAAACAGGCGCCGTGCCTGATCGCAGCTGTTCCTGAAAACATCGCCCGTGGAAGAATACAGCGCCGTATGATGTCCTGAAAGTGCATGGAATCCGCATTTTAAATCGTAGGTCATCAGACACACATAGTCCAGCACCTCCGCCATCCTTTCCGGCTCTATGCTGTCGATATAATACAGGTCTGCGCCTGCAGCAACGGAAACGCTCCCGCCTCCGACAGACTCCATCCCGCGCTTTGCCGCCTCGCATAAAAGCGTGTAATTATGCCGGTCCTCCGGCGTACAGTTCATGCCGTTTGAAGGGACACACGGGTATTCCCAGTCAAAATCCACCCCGTCAAATCCGTCCTGCGATACGAGACGCGCGCAGGTCTTTGCCACATTTTCACGAAGCTCTTCAGAAGCGCTCACAACCGTAAAGGCATCCGGCTCCTTAGGAACGACCGACAGAACTATCTTAATGTCAGGATTCCAGGCACGCACCTGATCCATCTGCTTCAGGAACGGATGATAGTCGAAAACGATGTCTCCCTCCATCGTCAGATTACCGAATGCCACATGGATATGGGTAAGAATATTTGCCTGTTCCTTAGTCACAACGGAATCCTGAATGACATAACCCAATACTTTTTTCATTGCTTTTAACCTCTTTTATTTTGTAATCCCTTCCGCAAAAATTTCAATCCCCGTCCACCTGCCGGAATCTCATATTGAAAATACGGTATTGCCGCGCGCAGGTACAGAATATCTTCATTCAGCCTGCAGTCTGCGCTTCCTTCATCATATAGTACAGGGTTGTGACAGCCGCGCCGGTCGCACCAGTGCTCTCAAAGGCATAGGTAGGACTGCCGCACCATGCGGTTCCTGCGATATCCAGATGTATCCACGGCTTTCCTTCACAGAAACGCCGCAAAAACAGTCCGGCCGTTATCGTGCCGCAAAAGCTTGCGCCCATATTTTTTACAAATGCCACACTGCTGTCTATCATCTTCTCGTGCTCCGGCCCGTAGGGAATACGCAGATAACGCTCCGCCGAATGAGGCAGCGCCTTTTCCAGCAGCCCGTAAAACTCGTCGTTATCAGAAAGTGCACCCGCGCATGTGTTACCGAGCATATTCGCCACTGCGCCTGTCAGCGTTGCGATATCCAGTATCTTCGTAACGCCCTCATCCTTTACCGCATAGCTGATGGCATCGGACAGCACAAGCCTTCCTTCCGCATCGGTATTCAAAATCTCTATCGTCTTGCCCGAATACCCGGTTATCACATCCCCGGGTAAAAGCGCCGATTGTGAAATACGATTTTCTGCAAGAGGAAGACAGGCAGTGATATTCACCTTCAGCTTCCGGATTGCCGCCGCATGGATTGCCGCCGTCACTGCCGCCGCGCCCGCCATGTCACTCTTGATGCCCTCCATGGAACCGGAAGCCTTTAAGCAATATCCCCCTGTATCGCAGGTAATCCCTTTTCCGACCAGACCGTACACCTCTTTGCTGTCGGGATCGCCTTTATACCGGAGAACGACAAGGCATGGCGGATATTCGCTGCTGCCGCCGATGCCCGCCAGCGCGTTCATTTTCATCGCGCGAAGCTGACCGTACACGAGCGTTTCCATCTCTATGCCCGTCCCCTCCATATATTTTTTTATCTCCCGTTCAAAATCCATCGGACGCAGGTGATTTCCGGGCGTATTTACCATATTCCTCGCAAATATCACTCCGGAAAGCAATTCCATGCCCTCGTCCCACGCGTCGCGGTACTCGTCGTGTACGATTGCCTCAAATTTACACCCTTCAGCGTCGGCGAGCTTATCTCCCCATCCATAGGGATAACCGCCAAGTCCCAAGCCCAGTGCTGCCGCTGTTACGGCATCCCTGCCCAGCTTTTCTGCAAACCAGGTCAGATCGGCGGAACATGCTTTGATGTTCAGGCTGCGGCACTTTGCTGCCGCTGCCGCCATTATTTCCTTTACCTGAAGGATACCAAGCTCTTCTTCCTTGCCGCAGCCGACCAGAATAACGACCTGTCCGTCCAGCGGAAGCGCCATCACTTCCAGATATTTCCCATGGAACAGTTTTTCCAATCCCAGACGATAGCTTCGGATGTGGGGATCCTCCTCCCACACAAAGTCCATATAACAGGATTGGTCTCTTTTTTCCGTCAAAACAAGCATTTTCTCTTTTCCTCCGGATTTTTCTTCTTATATTCAAGTAAAACACAGCAGTCTTACAGAAGACGTCCAAACTCCTTGCCTATCACGTTGTTGGCCTCCGCCACAATGATAAGGGCGTGCGGGTCCACCTCCTGTATCCGCTGACGGATATGTGCACAGTCTGCGCGGCTCGCTGCACCCATTATCACCCTCTGTGTCTCGCTCGTATAACCGCCCTCGCCCTTTAAGATGGTAATTCCCTTCTTTTCTTCCAAAAAGACGCAGCGCACCTTATCCGTACATTCGCTCATTACGATCATCAGGTCCTTGGAGTTGGAATTGTTCACGAGCATATCCATAAACTGCCCGGATACATATACCGTTACAGCCGCATACAAAATATTGCGGATATCATGATAAACCAGGCCAGACGCCAGCACAATACAAATGTTGATGGACGACACGAGAGCCCCCACCTTTAACTGAGGAAAATAGCGCTGCAGAATAAGTCCTATCATCGTGATGCCGCCGGTATCAGAGTTGCCCAGATACACAAGGCCAAGTCCAAGCCCCATGAAGGCTCCCGCAAACAGAGCAGCCAACAGCGGATCGTCGCCGAATTTCGGCAAAATCGGCTCCAGCATATCTGTCATCACAGACAGCCCGATAATGCTGCACGCTACACGCACTGCAAATACCGGCGGGAAAATCTTTTTCCACCAGACGATCGCCAGTATCGGCAGACTGAATAACGATGTGAACAAACCCACAGGAAATCCTGTCACATAGTTTACAAGGATCGCGATACCGCTTGAACCGCCCGGCGCGATACCGGCGGGTGCTGCAAAGCAGCGTATCCCCACCGTGTACAGAAAAATACCGATCAAATTCAATACGATTATCTCAGGAAGCTTCTTTTCCCTCATATCAGTTCTCCTGCTCAGCCAAAAGCTTTCTCATCAGCTCAACGCTACCGACATTATAACCGGCGCACGCATAAATGCCGTCCGCTCCCTTTGTGACTGCAGTCATCACCGGCAGCTTGGAAGCGTCCGTATCCATAATCTCCGCAACCTGTCTGCATCCTTCGCCATCCCCATAGAACAGGGAAATTCCGGAAAGTCTGCCGAGCACTTTTTTCAGGGTAATGTTTTCCAGCTCCTGCCTGCTGCGCAGCACAGCCATCAGACGGCAGCCCGTCTCATTCCATATCTTTTCACAATCCAGAAGCTCGTTCAGCACATGCTCTGTCGGCTCTGCGCCCACACCGAGGAACGCAAGGATACAGCCCTTCTCTTCCGTCAGGGAAGCCATACTGTGCTCTGCGCCCTCTCCGTCTGTCAAAACGATATGGCCAAGCGGACGGCGCTCCAGATTTTCAAGGCCGTTGCCTTCCCAGCCGACCAGTTCGACCGTCACGGTCTGTCCTGCCTTTACCTCAAATATCTCATATGCGCTGCGCTGGTCGCCGTTCGGAAGACGTTTTACGGTCACAAGACGGTAAACGCCCTCTTCCAGAGACAGGGAAAGCGTCTCTTCTTCAAAAGGAAGCCCCTCGAAGTCCATCGTGATAAATTCCGTATCCTCAAGGCGTCCGATCGTCCAGCCCTGATAATAGTTCCATTTCAGTTCCGGGTCGCGTTTTAATACGAGCGTGCCCTTTTCCGCCACATCCTGATTCAGGCACAGCTTTGCAGGAGTATGGAAGCTTCCGTCCTTCCAGTATTCGGGGAGCATCACGCTTCTGTCCATGCGCGCCGGGATATTTAAGCTGCGGCAGATAGCTGCAAACAGAATCTTCCGGGAAATATCGCTGCCCTGCATGAGCGTCAGGCAGCCCACGGGAGTCGTGCAGACGGTATCATAATCCTCCTGCGCCGCATAGTGGATATTTTCCTCCACATAGTCCCAGATACGCTCCGGGTCTTCTGCAAACGCCTTCTTCTGCTCCTCCGTGAAGTACGCGCGCAAAAAGCTCTTATAAGGACGAAGCTCTTCCAGCAGGATTCTGGGGCAGAGCAGGTCATTTACATAAACCTCTTCCGGCAGCCCGTCTCTTTCCACATCCAGATGGTCTTCCAGCACCGCCGCCTTTAAATCCTTGAAATCCTTCGGAACGAGGCTGTGCAGAAGCTTTGCGCGGTCAGGATTTTCATCCTTCTCCAGAAATGCCGCTATCTCGGAGCAGTTCTCGCCCGCGATGCGTATCATCTCCTCCTCCGCAGGATGCGCCTTTGCCTCTTCGTTTCCGTAAGCCGCAAAGCGCTCCTCGCGCATCCGGTTTGCAGCAGCGTTCCGGTCAGCGCCAGCCTGCTCCTGCTCGGGCGTCAGCCTGCCTTCGCGCACAATATACTCCTTCGGAGCGCATACAAGGCTCTCCACCCTGCCCTCGGCAGCCCATGTGGGTACGCCCGTATGTCCGGCAGCCTTTTCACGGTTTTCGCCGGGCAGCGTCAGCGCCAGCTCTGCTTCCGCAGTCTCCAGCACGTCCACTTCCTTCTCCGCAAAAAATCCGTCCTTTTCCGCATGCAGCAGCACATCGCCAAGGCCAAGGGTAATCTTTACCTCGCCCGCCTCGTCTGCGATAACTGTCGCCGCCGGGAAATATTCCGCCATATTCAGCACGCCGATATATACCTTTGCGCCGGAAGCCGGATTTCCTTCCGCATCCTTTACACGGATAGTCAAAAGGCGTGCCTTTGTGTAGGCGGAGGTGTGGTTATGGTAAACCATCAGACCTTCCCTGCCTATCATCTCGTCGGACTCGCCCGCCGCAAAATCACCGAACGTGCGGCTGTGGATGAGCACCGCACGTCCCGCAGGCCCTACGAACCATCCTCTGTCCAGCTCCTCCTCCGGCTCGCATGCGCCGAGGAAATGCCACTCGCCGTCCACATAGACCTCGACCCACGCATGGTTGTCGTCGCAGTGCGCCCAGCGGGGCGTATATACCTGACGGGCAGCCAGACCGACGCTCCTGAGCGCCGTTACCGTAAAGGTGGATTCCTCACCGCAGCGCCCCTTTCCACAGCGATACATCGTCATCGGAGAAGCGGTACGGGAATCCGTAGACTGATAAACAGCATGCTCCTCACACCAATAGTTTATCTCGATGACAGCCTCTTTCTGAGACAGTCCTTTTATCCTGTCTTTTAACTGCTCATAGAAAAATGCACGGCAGTCGCTGATATCCTCGGAATTGATCCTGTAATACAGCACATGATGCACAAACAGCTCTTCCGGCAGCTCTTTACACCATTCCACGTTTTCGCGCAGCCACAGCGCATGACGAACATATGTCAAAAACACATCAAAATCATACTCCGCCGCATCGCGCAGGGGCATTGTTCCGTAAAAGAATTTCATCAGGACAGCTTCATCCGGCGTACAGCCTGAAAGTCCTTCCTCAAGCCTTGCCGATATCGGGGCAAAATATCCTTTTCTATCCTCATAATGCGCTTCCGCATATTCCCGCAAACGTTCTGAAACCATAGCTTCCTCCTTTTATACAAATGTATTTTTATGCGCGGTCCATCTCCCTGCGCAAAAACTCCGTTAACGTATAGGTCGCGTCACATCCATACTCCCAGTACATCACGCCGCAAAGACCTTTTTCCTTTACATAGGCAATCTTTTCCGCCATAGACTCCGTATCCTCATAGCTGATAAAGGTTTTTCCGTCGAACAGCCACGGAGCTTTCGCCTCATCGTCCCAGTAACGGACGAAACCGTTTTTGCCCACATACTCCTCCAGCAGCTCGCCATAGCTTGCGCCGAAGCCGCCGACCGTCTGCGCCTCCACGCCCAGACCTTCCCGCACATCCGGCACTCCTTCCCATTTCCGGGCATAAAACGGAATGCCGATGACAAGCTTTTCCGCCGGAACGCCCGCTTCCATAAACGCGCGCACCGCCTTATCTGCACAGGCATCGAACAGGTTTCTGCCGCCCGCATACAGCGCCGCATGATGTCCTGTCACCTTCTGGAAGCCGCCCTGTAAATCATAGGTCATGAGCTGGACATAATCCAGATACTCTGCCGCCTTGTCCATCTCGGTCAGCCTTGTAAAATAGCTGTCCCCGCCTGCCGCGATAGTCACTATTTTCCCTTTGCCAAGACTGTCCATCGCTTCACGCAACGCTGCCAGAAACAGCGTGAAGTTTACTTTGTCATCCGCAGAGGATGCTATCCCCGCAACGGAAGTCCCCGGATATTCCCAATCGATGTCGATGCCGTCCAGACCATATTCCGCGATTATCTCTTTTGCGGTATCTGCCGCCAGCCTGCGGCTCTCCTCCGTGGATGCAGCCTGAGAAAATCCGTCCGCACTCCAGCCGCCCACAGACAGGACAAGCTTCAACTGCGGATTTATGCTGCGGATGCGCGCAAGGACAGGCTTTACATCCTGATGCTCCCATACGGTCCTGCCGTCCACGATATGTCCGAATGCAATGTTGACCACATCGAGGCTCCTGATGTCCTCTTCCCGCATTTGTGCCAGATGCTTTGTGCCTACATATCCGATCACTTTGTTCATTCTTTTTTCGTTTCCTTCCCCATCTTCCATACAACGCGCGGAGGTCTCCTTTTTGTCCCGTCCGCGCGCTGCATGCATTCTCTTATGTCAGGAAAATGCCGTCCGAACGAGCACTCTCCCTGATTTTATCAGTCGTTGTTCGTTACGACCTCGCCATGACCCAGATTGTAGGTAATTTCACCTTCCAGTTCAACTTTCAGGACAGTCGCAAACTCATGCATATCCATGTCCTGTGCCCAGATCCAGCATGTACCCGGAATGCCGCTCCACGGCAGGGAACCTGTATAGGTAAATTTCAGCTCCTGTCCTGTATGCAGAACACTCACCTTCTTCACAGGAGTCTTTACGCCCTTTAAGCACAGAGCCTCTGTGGGCTTATCATATACGAACAGATAGATCGTCTTTTTATCTGCGGAAAGCGTGCTGCCGCCTAAGAACTGCTGGTATACCAGGCCCTTTTCCGTACCGAATATCGCTTCCTCATGGTCATGTATCCAGCTTCCCAGATCTAACAGTATCTTCTCCTGACGCTCATCCAGCGTTCCGTCTTCCTTTGGCCCGATGTCCAAAAGCATCTTTCCGCCGAGCGTGATGCAGTCGCAGAACATGCGGACAATCTGGCCGCTCGTCTTGTAATCGTTGTCGCTGGGACGGTAGCCCCAGGAATCGTTCATCGTTGTACAGAATTCCCAAACGCCTTCGGGACCATACAGCGGGATACCCTGTTCAGGTGTCTCATAATCACCATAGCCCTGCATACGGGAATTTAAAATGACATTCGGATTTAAGCTATGCAGATACTCTCTGAATTCCGGCATCTTCCACTGAGCTGCGCTGCGCTCCCAGTCACCGTCAAACCATAAAAGGTCAACCGTTCCATAGTTTGTCATCAGCTCTCTTAACTGGTTATTATTAAACTCGAGGAACTCCTGCCACTTCTCAGGGTCTTCCGGGCCGCCTGCCGGAGAACCGAATACGTCCTTTAAGCAGTCTTCCGGCTTGGAGCCTTCCGGATATACCGTTCTGTAACGGGGATCAGACCAGTCTATCAGAGAGAAATAGATACCCGTCTTCAATCCTGCTTTATGCATCGCATCCGCATATTCCTTTACCAGATCCCTTGCCGCAGGAGTCTTTTTCACAACGCTTAAATCGCTGTACTTCGTGTCAAACAGCGCCACGCCGTCATGATGCTTTGATGTCATGACAACATACTGTGCGCCCGCCTTTTTGAACAGCTCCGCCCACTTATCCGCATCGAATTTGGATGCCGTAAAGCCTTCGCACTGCTTCATATAATCTTCATAAGAAATATTGCCGTTGTGGAACGACCAGGACTCGGAAACATCGCCCACCGCGTAAATACCATAGTGAATAAAAATACCCAGCTTTGCCTGCCGGAACCAATCCTGCATCATAATTTTGTCCTCCTCGTTTTAAGATAGAAAAAGGCATATTACCCATACAGCGTAATATGCCTTTTTACCTTCACACACTTATGCGCGTATAATTATTCTTCGTTTATTTGTGCCGTGTCTTACTCAGCGATGTTCTCAATACCCTGCATGCTCAGCCAGTTCTCCAGACCGAGTGCTTTGATGCCGTCAACATATGCCTGCCATGCAGCGTCGTCTTCAACATCCAGCTCGCCGGTAACGAACATAGCCTGCTGCTGCTCGAAGTAGTCTAAGATAGCTGTGGAGATATCGGAATACTCGTCTACCTTGTCCATGTCAACCCAGAAGGAAGGGATAACGTTCTCAGTCAGGTCTGCTTCGTAAGTCTGCTCTACAACTTCCTTCTCGTCGTAGTTCGGATTCTCCTCGATGAACTCGAAGCCTTCGGGCAGGTACTTCGGCAGAGCCTGAGGCCACAGGTTGCTCCATGCATACTGCTCCTGCTCTTCCTCAGACAGAGTGCTCATATCGATTGCATGATAACCGTCATCTTCTTTGTTTACGATTTTGCCTACAGGTCCTTTGTTACATCCGATACCATTCTCCAGTGCGAATGCATTGTCGAACCAACGGCAGATGATTTCAGGATGCTCAGCGTTGTCTGTGATAACAGCCTGTGTTCTGTAGGTGTTTGTTCCCTGCGTGTCTCTCAGCCACTTACCGCCGTTCTCAACGTTCAGGACAGGAAGTACATCATACGGGGGCTTCTCAGGGCTCTGCGGAATACCGGAGAACTCGTTGCTGCCGTAAGCGATGGAAACGCCGTACATATCCTGGTTACCTTTACCTTCCCATGTGGAAGTATCCTGTGTGAACAGCTCTACGTCAACGAGACCTTTCTCATACAGGCCGTTGAACCATGTCAGGAACTCTCTGTAGGTAGAGCTGATACCGCCGTAAGTAACTTCTTCATTCAGCATACCGATACCGGTCTTGTCCATCGGAAGGCCAAACCAACCGGTCATAGCTTCGATGTGCTTGTTGTTCGGGTCAGCAGAGAACGGAATCTCATCGCTTGCATCGCCGTTGCCGTTTGCGTCCTGATCCTTGAATGCCTGCAGAACTGCCTCGAACTCTTCTGTTGTTGTCGGCATTTCCATGTTTACATTCTTCAGCCAGTCAGTGTTGATGAAAGGTGTATAACCAACAGTCGTATCGTCTACAACATAAGGGATTGCGTAGATATGGCCATCCGGAGCCGTCATCTTCTCTCTTACGCCGGGACGATCCAGCATTGCTGTGATGTTCGGGCAGTACTTCTCGAAGTAATCTTCCAGAGGGATGAATACACCCTGATTTACACCGTATGTCAGAATCATGCTGTCAGACAGTGTCCAGCCGCCGATAACATCTGCATAGTCACCGGAGTTTAAGTCCAGGTTCAGACGCTCTTTAGCAGTCTCGTAAGGGAACAGGCGAAGCTCAACATCTACACCTGTCTGCTCCTTTAAGATAGGCATCATAACGAATTCGCCTGTAGCGCTGCTGTCGTCTACAAAGATAGAAAAGTTGTAAGCGCCCTCGTCTACGATCGGCAGACCCTCGGCATACATTAAGCCGTCCACCTTGCCATCTGCATCAACTGTCTGCTCCGCTGCAGGAGTTGCTGCTCCGCTTGTGCCCTTATCAGCGCTGTCGCTGCCGCCGCAGCCTGCAAGGGAACCCGCACACATTGCTGCAACAAGCAGTAATGCTACTGATTTCTTTTTCATGTTACTTTTCCTCCTAAAAAATTTATGCTTCTTTTTAAACGGCATATCCTGTCAGCAGGCAGCATATGCCGTCACAGCAACAATGGAATTTCTGTATCAGCCCTTTACGGAACCGATCATAACGCCCTTTACGAAATGCTTCTGGATGAAAGGGTACAGTATCAGGACAGGAACCGAGCTGATGATGATAAGGGAGTACTTCATCAGGTCGAGCAGCTGCTGCTTCTCTCTCAGCGCAGCTCTTGCCTCCGCGGTCGTTGCCGCCTGAGACAATGCATTCTGATTCGTTATCAGGATATTTCTCAGCACCAGCTGTAACGGGTACTTGTTCTGATCGGAGATATACAGCAATGCGGAGAAGTAGGAGTTCCAGTGACCTACGCCGTAGTACAGCACCAGAATAGCTGTTATCGCTGCGGACAGAGGCAGCGCTATCGCAAAGAAGAAGCGTCCCTGCGTACATCCGTCGATTTCGGCAGCCTCGTACAGCTCTTCGGAAATGTTTGTCTGGAAGAAGGTACGGGCAACGATCATGTTATACACACTCAGACATCCGGGCAGTATCAGCGCCCACATAGTATTGAGCATGTGCATATTCTTAACAACCAGATAGGTAGGTATCATACCGCCGCTGAAGAACATCGTAACCATGTAGAACAGGGTGATAATCTTCTTACCGCCGAATTTGGAACGGGACAGCGCATATGCTGTAGGAAGCGTAACCGCAAGGTTTACAATAACACCGCAGAATGTATAAACGATAGCGTTTACAAAACCGGTCATAACCTGCTTGTCTTCAAACACTTCCGCATAACCCTTTAAGGTAAAGCCGATGGGCTTCCAGAGCACCTTACCGGCGGATACCGCAGCCGGGTCACTGATGGAGGAGATGATAACCCACCACAGCGGATAAGCCACGATGAACAATATCAGTGTCAGGATGATAAAAATGACAGTATCATAAATGACGTCTTCCCGACAGCGTTTGATTTTCTTTTTGGAATTAAATTCCATTTCTCTTGTCTTTTTCATTTTCGCTCCTCCTTACCACAGGCTGTTGCCGGATAACTTATCCGCTGCCTTATTCACGATAACCAGCATGATCAGGTTGATGATCGTGTTGAACAGACCTATTGCGGTGGAGTATGACATATCGTTATTTATCAGACCGACCTTATACACATAAGTGGAAATGATTTCGGATACCTGCAGGTTCAGGTCATTCTGCAGCAGGAAGGCCTTCTCAAATCCGATGGACAGGATGCTTCCGCAGTTCATGATCAGCAGGATCGTTGCGGTCGGCAGGATAGAAGGCAAGTCGATAAAACGGATAAGCTGGAACTTGGTTGCACCGTCAACCTTCGCCGCCTCATGCAACTCGGGGCTGATACCGGACAGAGCCGCGAAATAGATAACGGAGTTCCATCCCATCGTCTGCCATACGCCCGACCACGTATAAATGTGACGCCAGTACTCCTTCTTCGCCATCAGGTTGACGGAATCGCCGCCAAACATCTTGATAACGTTGCCGATAACGCCGACGGACGGAGACAGGAACAGGATGATCATACCACACATAACCACGGCGGAAATAAAGTTCGGCGCATAGGTTACAGTCTGGATCACCTTCCGGTATCTCTTGTGACGGAACGAGTTCAGCATCAGCGCAAGGATGATCGGAATCGGGAACGAAACGAGCAGTCCGTACAGGCTCAGAATCAGGGTATTCTTGATAGTCATTCCGAAATACGGAGAATCGAAGAATCTCTGGAAATAGTACATTCCTACCCACGGGCTGTTCCAAATGCCGGCTTTCGCATTATAACGACGAAATGCCAGCTGCACGCCGTACATCGGAATGTAGCTGAAAATAAATGTCAGAATGATACCGGGGATACAAAACAGGTACAGAGACAGGTCTCTTTTAAACGCCCGCTTTGTGCTCCCTTTCTTTTTGGGTTGCTTTGCTTTCATACACTTCTCCCTTCTTTGGTGCTGCTTGTATTACTTATCCGCCCTGCCGTCACGTTTATGGTTGATGAACATAATTGTGAACATTTCTTTTTGAGCGGATTCAGCTCTTTTTTCAAAAGTGTATTAAAAAGTGTCAAATCTTTTTAATCCTTCATGTGAAATTATTATGTATAAATAATAATCTACCAGTCTCTCGTTGTCAATGTTTTTAATGTTTTTATTTCTTTTTATACTTTTTTCACATTCGATATCGCTTTTTAATGGTTATTTTTTGTTAAAGTTGTTTTAACGCTTTTTCATTTTGTTCACTTTTGTTCATTTTTAATATCATTCCCGCGCTTGTGCATCTGATTGCACAATGGTATAATATCCGTAATAACAGCGCCGTTTTCCAACCGCGCAGAAAAGAGGTAATGCCATGAGCAAGATCAACATCCCCATTCCTGCCGTCGATTTCCAGCCTCCGGTTTATGTATGCCGCCGCGCTGCCGGCGAATTTACGCTGGACGGCAGACTTTACAAACCCTTCTGGGAAAACGCCCCCTGGACGGACGCCTTTCTGGATATCGAAGGCAGCCATATGCCCCTCCCCCGTTTCCTCACCCGTGCCAAGATGCTCTGGGATGACGAAAACATCTACTTCGGGGCACAGCTTGACGGCGATGAGATCTGGGGACACATCACCCAGCGCGACGCCGTTATCTTCCACGACAACGACTTTGAAATATTCATCGACCCTGACTCAGATACCCAGCAGTATTATGAGTTTGAAATGAACGTTCTGAACACTGTATGGGATCTGTTCCTCCCTATCGCATACAGGGACGGCGGCGATGCCTTAAACGGCTTCGACTATCACGGCCTGCGCACAGCGGTTCATGTGGACGGCGATATCAATGACCCTTCCGCAAAAAACAACTTCTGGTCCGTTGAGGTCGTTATCCCCTTTGCTTCTTTAAATGAGTGCATCCCCAACCAGCCCGTTCCGAAGTCCGGCGATTTCTACCGCCTGAACTTCTCCCGCGTCCAGTGGAAAGTAGACGTTGAAGAAAGCGCCTTCCATAAGCGCACCGGAGAAAACGGCAGGCCGCTCCCTGAGGACAACTGGGTATGGGCACCTACCGGCGTGATAAATATCCACTATCCCGAGCTGTGGGGCTTTTTGTTCTTCGCTGATGCAGATGCGGATGACGCAGCCTTTGCCATCCCCGAGGATGAAAAGCGCAAATGGGAGCTCCGCAAGCTGTACTATGCGGAAAAGATTCATTTCGACCTCCACGGCAGCTATACCGCCGATCTTGGAGTTCTGAAAGGAATCCTGAAGGAATACGCCCCGAACGAGAAAAATGTTTCCGTAAGAGACGACCTTACTTATACTGTTGAAACAACTTCTCATGGATTCGAGCTTTCCTGCCCTGCAGAAGAAGACGGTCACGACATCGTACTGTTTGGCAACGGAAAGGTTAAGAAAATCTAAGATTTTCAAAAAATAAGAATGAGGTTTTCCCGCCTCATTCTTATTTTTTATCCCCGTATCCTGTTATGCTTCCCCGTTTTTCCGGTTTATCACTTCCATAATAGCCGCTGCATTTTTAGCGGGATCTCTAAATACGGAAGATCCTGCCACAAGCACATCAGCGCCCGCATCCAGTACCATTTCCGCATTGGCGGGTCCGATTCCGCCATCCACCTCCAGCTCTATCTGACGTCCGCACGCCGCTATCATTTCCGCCGCACGCCGAATACGTCCCGTTGACTCAGGGAAATATTTCTGTCCGCCAAACCCTGGTTCCACGCTCATGATAAGCAGAAGATCTATACAGTCCAGATATTCCTCCACCGCTTCCAGTTCCGTTCCCGGTTTGATAGAAATACCTGCCCGGCAGCCTGCGCCGTGTATCAGATCTATCGTTCCTCTCACATCTGCACAGGCTTCCAGATGAAACGTGATAATATCCGCTCCTGCTTTTGCAAAGGCTTCCACATAGCGTTCCGGCTCAATGATCATCAGATGTACATCCAGAACCATATCACAGGATGAGCGGATGGACTCCACCACGCACATCCCGTATGACAGCGCCGGCACGAACATGCCATCCATCACGTCTATGTGCAGATATTTTGCCCCCTCCCGTTTTACCTCTTCAATCTGTTCTCCCAGCTTCATGATGTCTGCCGCCAAAATCGACGGAGCCAGAATCTTCTCCATGAAATCTCCTTTCTTATCGGGTCACAAATTCTTTCACACGGCTGTAAACACCTTCGCCGTCCAGACCATATTTTACCAGCAGAGCCGCTGCCGAACCGGATTCTCCGAATACGTCGTTGATGCCGATACGGCATACAGGCGTCGGACAAAGCTCAGAAAGAGCTTCGCACACTGCGCCGCCAAGACCGCCGACTACCGAATGCTCTTCTGCCGTCACTACTTTTCCGGTCTTTTTTGCGCTCTTTACAATGATTTCTGTATCCAGGGGCTTTATCGTGTGTATATTGATAACTTCCGCGCTGATTCCTTCCGCAGCCAGCTTCTCCGCAGCTTCCAGAGCAGAATTTACCATTATTCCCGTCGCCACGATCGTCACATCCGTACCCTCGCGCAGAAGCACGCCTTTGCCCATCTCAAACTGATAATCAGGGCGGTCATTGATCACCGGAACTGCCGCGCGTCCAAAACGCATGTAAACAGGACCTTCATATTCAACCGCCGCCTTCACGCACGCTTTCGCCTCTACAGCATCCGCAGGATTTAAGATGACCATTCCGGGTATCGTGCGCATCAGGGCGATATCCTCGTTACACTGATGGGTAGCACCGTCCTCTCCAACTGTGATGCCCGCATGGGTAGCTCCTATCTTCACATTCAAATGAGGATAGCCGATGGAGTTGCGCACCTGTTCAAACGCTCTGCCCGCAGCAAACATCGCAAAAGTGCTCGCTACCGGTATCTTGCCCACAAGTGACAGACCCGCAGCTACACCCATCATATTTCCTTCCGCGATACCGCAGTCGATATGACGCTCGGGAAATTTCTTTTTAAATACGCTGGTCTTTGTCGCCGCCGCCAGATCGGCATCCAGCACTACCAGCTCAGGATATGTCTCGCCAAGTTCAGCCAGCATCTCTCCATAGGCTTCTCTGGTCGCAATCTTTTTTATTTCTGACATAATGCTTCACCGACCCTTTCCAAATCCGCCATCGCGATCTTATATTCTTCATCATTGGGTGCTTTGCCGTGCCAGCCGACCTGGCCTTCCATAAATGATACACCCTTGCCCTTTACCGTGCGGGTGATGATAGCTGTAGGCATTCCCTTTACGGTTCTTGCCTCGTCAAATGCTGCGCGCAGCTGCGCCATATCGTTGCCGTCCTCCACATTTATCACATGGAAATTAAACGCTTCAAATTTCTTATCAAGCGGAAGCGGAGAGCATACCTCTTCCAGCTTTCCATCTATCTGCATTCCGTTATAATCCACTATCACTACGAGATTATCCAGATGCTTAAAGCCCGCCATCATGGAAGCCTCCCACACCTGTCCTTCCTCAGTTTCGCCATCGCCCAGAAGGGTGTATACGCGAAAATCCTCTCCGGACAGCTTTGCGCCGAGAGCCATCCCTACCGCTGCGGAAATGCCCTGTCCCAGAGAGCCTGAGGACATATCTACACCGGGAACCTCCTGCATACAGGGATGTCCCTGCAGATATGAACCGAGATGGCGCAGGGTCGGCAGATCCTCTACCGGGAAATACCCCCTATGTGCCAGCGCGGAATAAAGTCCGGGAGCCGTATGTCCCTTAGACAGCACAAACCTGTCTCTGTCCGCTTTCTTCGGGTCCTTGGGATCAATGTTCATCTCTTCAAAATAAAGATAGGTAAAAATATCCGCAGCCGAAAGAGATCCGCCGGGATGTCCGGCCTTTGCGCCATGCACTGCTGTTACAATGCCCTTGCGGACTTCGTTCGCCATACGGGCAAGCTCTAAATTATCCATGTATGCCTTCCTCCGTTTTTTCAGGTCATTCCTGATCCTTCTTCGTATACGCACGGATGCGTGTACAGGATTCCACTCCTATTTTTATCACACTTCACTATAGACCGTCAACCCTTCGGACAGGATTCTGTCTGAAATCGCCCTTTTCAAGACTATCCTACTATCCTTCGCACCGTCAATATCGGTCTGTAGGTCGCATATCCGTATTTTATTCCCGTTCTGACCGTACTCGCATGCACAATCCTTCCGCCGCCCAGATACAGAGCCACATGCCCTGCGTAGCAGATGATATCTCCGGGCTGTGCATCTTCATAAGAAACCTCCCTGCCGGTGCTCCTCTGCGCCGTGGAATTGCGTGGGATACTATAACCGTATTGTCTATATACCGACTGGATAAATCCGGAGCAATCGGCTCCGTCTGTAAGGCTCGTTCCGCCCGGAACATAAGGATTCCCCACAAACTGACAGGCATATGCGGCAATATCACTTCCGCTCGAACCGGTCGCAGGCGGAACTGTCTTTGAACCGGATTTGGAGGAGGTAACCGATGTGCTGCTCCCGGATGGCTTTTTGGCTGTCTGCGTTCCCGCCTCAGCTGCTTTTCTGGCAGCTTCTGCAGCCTTTCTGCGCTCCTCCTCTGCCCGGATAATAGCGTTTTCTTCCTCATCGAGCTTTGCCAGCTCTGCATTCTGCTGCTTTATCTGCGCCTTATATGCCGATGCCTCCTGACGCATCTTTGCTATCTGCACATCATAATCACTGGACGCTGCCTTCTTCTCATCCAAAAGCGACTGCATAGAAGCCTTTTCCTCCTCCAGCTCATACTTCTGGGCTTCCAGATCGCTCTTTTTATCTTCCAGCTCGTTTTTCTTCTCTGCCACTTCTTCCTTTATCAGAATATAACGGTTGAGCATCTGTCTGTCATATTCATACAGCTTCTCAATGTAGGTCGCCTGATTGAGCATGTCACTCCAATTAGAAGCCTGTACCATTATCTCGATATACTCGGTATCTCCTTTTTTGTACAGATAGCGTATCCGCTTTTTCATTGACTGATACTGCGCTTCCTCCTGCGCCTTTGCCGCATCGTAATCCTCCTGCGCCTTCGCTATCTTCCCCTCCGTTTCCACAATCTGATCTTCCATCAGACTCACGCTGGCAATAACCTCGACAAGCTGCGCGTCCAGCTCGCTTATCTCTGCCTCAAGCACTTCCTGCTCCTCCTCCAGGTCGTTTAACTTCCCCTGACTCTCCTTATACTGATTCTGAGTGCTCTTCTGTTCATTTCTCTTATTCTCACGCTCCCGCTGGATCTCCTCACGCGTTCTTTCCGCATAAACATATACCGGCTGTCCCGCCAGCGACAGTGCAAGCGCCGCCGCCATCAGCCCTTTCCAGTGTTTTCGCATCCGTTCTTTCCCTTCTTCTTTTATGTAGATTTTCCCCTGAAGCTCATATCTTTTTACAGTATACAACAAAAAAAGAGCGGAATAAACCATAAAATGGATTCCGCTCAAAAGTTTTATAATTCGCAGTTCTTTACTGTTCTGGGGAAGGGAAGTACGTCCCTGATATTGCTCATTCCGGTCAGATACATCACACAGCGCTCGAAGCCCAGTCCGAATCCCGCATGACGCGCAGAACCGTATCTTCTAAGATCCAGATAGAAACCATAGTCCTCTTTGTTGAGTCCCAGCTCATCCATACGCTTCTCTAAAAGCTCAAGACTGTCCTCTCTCTGGCTTCCTCCGATTATCTCACCAATACCGGGAACAAGGCAGTCCATCGCAGCAACGGTCTTGCCGTCTTCGTTCAGCTTCATGTAAAACGCCTTTATCTCCTTCGGATAATCCGTAACGAATACAGGACGCTTATACACCTGCTCGGTCAGATAACGCTCATGCTCTGTCTGCAGGTCGCAGCCCCAGTAAACCTTGTAATCGAACTCATCGTTGTGCTTCTCTAAAATTTCGATTGCCTCTGTATAGGTCACATGACCGAAATCAGAGTTGAGCACATGGTTTAAGCGCTCCAGCAGTCCCTTATCCACGAAGCTGTTAAAGAAGTTCATTTCCTCCGGAGCATTCTCCAGCACATAGCGGATGATATATTTGAGCATGGATTCCGCCAGCATCATATTATCCTTCAAATCCGCAAACACTATCTCGGGCTCTATCATCCAGAACTCCGCCGCATGACGGGTCGTGTTGGAATTTTCCGCACGGAATGTAGGTCCAAAGGTGTAGATATTTTTGAATGCCATCGCAAAGGTCTCGCCGTTTAACTGTCCGCTCACAGTCAGATTTGCCGGCTTGCAGAAGAAATCCTGTGAAAAATCCACACTGCCGTCATCTTTTTTGGGAACATTGTTCAAGTCAAGCGTTGTTACCTGGAACATCTCTCCGGCGCCTTCACAGTCGCTTCCTGTTATCAGGGGCGTATGCACATACACAAAATCTCTCTCCTGGAAAAACTTGTGTATCGCATAAGCGATAAGAGAGCGGACACGGAACACCGCCTGGAACGTATTCGTCCTGGGACGCAGGTGAGAGATTGTACGAAGATACTCAAAGCTGTGACGCTTTTTCTGGAGCGGGTAATCCGGACCGCATGCACCCTCTACCACAACCTCGTCCGCCTGCATTTCAAACGGCTGCTTTGCTCCGGGAGTCGCCACAATGGTCCCGGTCACGATCACCGCAGCACCTACACCTGTTTTGGCTATCTCTGCGTAATTATTCAGCTTATCCGCCGCATATACAACCTGCAGCGGCTCAAAAAATGTTCCGTCATTGACTACAAGGAATCCGAAATTCTTGGAGTCGCGATTATTTCTGACCCAACCTCCGACGGTCACCTTCTGACCGGCAAACTGCTCTTTTTCCCTGAATAACTGTTTGATACATGTCAGTTCCATTACTCTCTCCTCACTTCCTGCATATTTTTATATAAATTTATTCTGTCTCGGTCTCTGTTTCAGCCGCAGACTCTGTCTCTGCTGCGGTTTCCGTCTCCTCTGTGGAAGTTTCTTCCGTCTCAGCAGTCTCTGACTCGGAAGCCTCTACCTCTGTTACCTTCGCATTTTTAACAAGGAACTCCGTTATCTTTTCGACCATCAGGTATTCGCGGTATCCTTTCAGCTCGCTGCCCAGCGCTTCTTTATAAGCGTCTGTAGACTCGTAACCGTAATCTGTCGCCTTCTCCTCCAGGTCCTTCTCTATCTCCTCATCGGATACAGTCAGTTCTTCCTTCTCTGCAACAGCCTGTAAGAGCAGGAGCTGCTCTGTCGTCTGCTTTGCCGCCTTTTTCATCTCTTCTTCATACTGGTCTGCCTCCATGCCGTAGCTATACTGCATAAAGGTAGCCAGATCCACGCCGTACATGCTTGCCGCATAGGTCAGATTATCCTTCAGGCGGTCATAGTAACGTGTGATGAGCTCTGTCGCCTCTCCCTTTACCGTTGCGTTCGCCAGAAGCTGCTCCATCACCTTGCTCTCAACCTCTGCATCACGCTGGCTCTTTGCCGATTCCATCAGATTATCATAAACGTATGTCCGGTACTCCTCGACTGTTGAAACGCCTTCTATGCCTTTTCCTGCAATGAGTTCATCCGTCAGTTCAGGCACAACCTCTTCATACACATGATTTACTGTAACGGTAAATACAACGTCTGCGCCTGCCAGATCCGCATTGCCGTAATTCTCGGGAAAGGTCAGGTTCAAGTCCTTCGTCTCGCCCTTCTTCATGCCGATAACGCCGTCTTCAAAGCCGTCGATAAAAGTATTGGAGCCGATCGCCAGCTCATAGCTGTCGGAAGCGCCGCCCTCAAACTCTTTGCCGTCCTTCTTGCCGACGTATTTGATATCCGCAATGTCGCCGTCCTTTGCCGCACGGTCAACCTCTTTTTTCTCCTTGCTGTTGGTCAGCATATTCTGGATGTAGGATTCTACCAGCTCGTCAGAAACCTCCGGTCTGGTCACGGTTACCTCCAGCCCCTTATACTCGCCCAGTTCCACATAATCTCCAACGATCAGATTGTCCAGATAAGCTTCTTCCGGATAAACCTTCTCTTCTGTTTCGGTTTCTGCGACAGACTCTGTTTCCGTTCCCGCTTCTGCCGTGCTCTCCACCGCTGCGGTCGTCTCGCCGGCCTCCTTCTCTCCGCATCCTGCCAGCATCATCGCCGCAAGGCAGGCGCCGGTCATCGCCATTGTAAATCTTTTCATAATAGTTCCTTTCCTTTTGCCGTCCAGCGGCCTCTTAATAGACTGTAATGTTCTGAGTTTAGCACATTTTTACCCGCTTTACAAGACCGGTGAGAGCAAACGGCTGATTTGTTCCTTGAACCGTATCCAGAGGTTCCGGCTCTTGTACATATCCTTTGTGATACGGGTGGACAGCTTTAAGTCCTCCTTAAAGATGTGCTCCATTTTCTGAGCTACTTTTTCATCATATATCATCGCGTTTACTTCGAAATTGAGCGAAAAGCTGCGGATATCCATATTTGCCGTTCCATAGCAGCATGCCTCGCCGTCAATGGAGATTCCCTTGCTGTGCAGAAATCCGTTGTTATAGGTATAACAGTTTGCTCCCGCCATGATCAGCTCACCCACATATGACAGCGTTGCCCAATATACGAACGGGTGGTCCGGTTTACAGGGTATCATCAGGTTCACTTCCACGCCCGACATGACAGCGACTAAAAGAGCTGTCTGTATGGATTCATCCGGGATAAAATAAGGCGTCTGTATATAGATGCGCTTTTTCGCCTTATGTATCAGCCTAAGATAATTGTCCCTGATATTCTGGGAAATGCAGTCCGGCCCGCTGGACACTATCTGAATCCTCGACGTGCCGGGCTTTTCATTGCAGGTGACAAAATATTTCGGGTCTGCAAACAGATTCTCCCGTGCAGCATAGTCCCAATCCTGAATATAGCGCATCAAAAGACCGCCCACAGCGCCGCCGCATATCCGAAGATGCGTGTCCCTCCAGTGGCCGAACTTCGGATCGAGTCCGATATACTCTTTTCCGATGTTAAAACCGCCCACATAACCCACGCGTCCGTCTATCACTGCTATCTTTCTGTGGTTTCTGTAATTAACGCGTAAATTCAGCTGCCCGAACAGCGCAGGAAAAAAGACCGCGGTCTTGATCCCAGCCGCCTCTACCTCTTTCCAGTAACCTTTCCTCACGCTGCGGCATCCCATCGCATCATACAATATCCGTACTTCTACGCCTGACGCCGCTTTTTCCACGAGCACATCCTTTATCCGGTTAAAAAGAAGATCGTTCTTAATAATATAATACTGCAGGAAAATATAGCTCTGCGCGCTTCGGATATCCTCTAAAAGGGCATCAAACTTGTCATTTCCATCCGTAAATATCTGCACATCATTGTCACCGGAGAGCACCGCCCCGGCGCTTTGCAGATTAAAAAACACCAAATCCGAAAATTCCTTCATCTCAGGCGCCTTCTGTTCCAGCTCACGGCTCCTCACACTGTATTCCTGCCGCCGTACCGCTTCGTTCACCTGCTCTTCTATTCCCTTTATCTTGAACATCCTGCGCTTATGCATATCCGTTCCCGCCAGAAGATACAATAAAAATCCAACGCCCGGGATCGCGTTCAGCACGAGCAGCCAGGCCCACGCGGACTTCGGCTCTTTACGCTGGAAAAAAATAATGATGATTGACAGGATAAAATTCAGTATCAGCATATGGTCGCCGACAAACACTGCCGCATCACGTATATACATCCATATCTCATTCCATAATCCCATATCCGTCCTCCCGTCTCCTGCCGGCAATTTATTTTCCGATATGTTATTGTCATCGGCAAGTCAGTAAACAGCATTATACCCTACCGCCCCTGAATCTGCAATAAAACTCCTTGTACAATACGGCAAATTCTGCTAAGATAGTAATAGTTTCAGCTTTTAATCTGGAAAGCTGCTATTTTAATCGGAATCAGAGGAGGAACAGCACCATGAAACCCTGGGTTATCGCACTGATCGTGGTCCTTGTCGTTCTCGTCGCCATCTTTGCCGTCCTTTATTTTCTGGGCAACAAGATGCAGAAGAAGCAGGCGGAACAGGAACAGCAGATCCAAACCTATAAGCAGACAGTGACAATGCTTGTTATCGACAAAAAGAAGATGAGGATAAAGGAAGCCGGCCTGCCGCAGATGGTCATCGACAGCACGCCGAAGCTCATGCGCCGCTCCAAGCTTCCCATCGTCAAGGCAAAGATTGGTCCGCAGATCATGACGCTCGTATGCGATGAGAAGATTTTCGACATCGTACCTGTAAAGAAAGAAGTCAAAGCGACCGTCAGCGGTATTTACCTGACCAACGTCAAGGCTCTCCACGGAAGCCTTCCCCAGCCGCAGAACACCAAGAAAAAGGGCTGGTTCAAACGCAATATCGAGAAGCTTCAGGAAAAGGCAGGCGCAAAGCCTATCAAATAATCCGGCTTCGTCCGATAAAGTCCATATGCAAAACGAGGGTGCCGAAAACGGCACCCTTTTCATTTCATTCCTGCCCTGCCGCCTTCATCTTCCAGCCATGCACCCGCCGCACTGTTTTTGGCGCCGCTGTCAGAAGCAGCAGATATATCCTGTTTTTCTTTGTCAGATAGGGATTCGTAAGCGTATCCTTTATGTGAGAGCGCAGATAACGTTTCACATTCCGGTAAAACCCGTCCGTGCCCGTCATCATTGCCACCGGTATATGAAGCAGGTAATCCAGCCGTTGGAACAGCCCGAACCGGACCGCCTCTTTTTGAAGCGACGGATAGTTTTTCCCCACAAGCCCCTCTATAAAGTCCGCATTATCCACAATATCCACAAATACTCTGGAAAAATCGTTCTTATCTTTTCTTCGCGTATTACTTCCCGTCCGGTAAAAAACGTGATACATCTGCTCCGGCACGATATGTACCGGCGCGCCTGTCCCCAACATATCCACGAGCAGATAAAAATCCTCATTGAGCCGCCCTTCCGGGAATATCCTGCCCCGGAACAGCTCCTTTTTTACGAGTTTTGTACAAAATGAGCAGTCGCCCTCGTGCAGAAGCAGCGTCCTCAAAAACTCCTCCGCACTCCGCGTCACCTCCTCCTTTGGAGGCACACATACATCCGGCCGACGTTCTCCCGTTTCGTCTATCTCATCCCGTGACGCCTGAGCGATGGGAACGCCTGATAAAACCGCCGCCTTTAACAGCCGCTCATACATCTGCGGCTCTATCCAGTCGTCGCTGTCCACAAAGCCGAGCCATTCTCCTCTCGCCTCCTGTATCCCAAGATTTCTCGCAGAGGAAGAACCTCCGTTTTCTTTATGAAAAACACGGATGCGCCCGTCCTTTTGCGCCAGTTCGTCGCACAGCTTTTCCGTCCCGTCTGAAGAACCGTCGTCCACCAGCAAAATCTCCAAATTTTCCCATGTCTGTCCGCAGATACTTTTCACGCATCTTTCCAGGCAATCCAAAATATTGTATACAGGTACTATCACACTTATCAGCGTCTGTTCTCTCATCCGTCAAGCCTTCCTTCGTCATATTTCCAACGTGCGGAAAGCTTCGGCGCTTTCGCCAGCGGCCCGCTCTCCGGCAGCATAATCGTTCCTGACTTCCAGCCTTCATAAAAGTCAAGACACCGCTGCGCCGCACAGTCTGCGTTCCATTCCCCTGCTATCGTATGGTACGCCTCCCTTCCCATCCGCTCTGCTGCGCCCGGGTCTGCAATCAGGATTTCCAGCTTTTTTTCAAACTCTTCATACTCCCTGTTGTAAACAAGACCGTTTTTACCGTCTTTGATCAGGAACGGCGCAGCTCCTGTCTCTGCATTGCTCACAACGCAGCAGCCGCTGTTCATCGCCTCGCTGATCACAGCGCCCCATCCTTCCAGATAATTACTCGTAAACAAATGCACATGACAGCGCTCCATCACATCACGCACCCGTTCCGGCGGCTGGAAGCCGTAAAATATCACATCCTGCTCCACCCCGTTTTCCTGCACGCTTTTTTTCAGCTCTTCTTCCATCGTTCCGCCGCCGACCATATGCAGCCGGAAGCGACAGCCCTTCTTTTTTAAAAAAGCCGCTGCCCGTACCGCAAACTCCGGATGCTTTAATGATATCATGCGCCCGGCCCATACGAGCTCCAGCCTGTCCGACTTCTTCTTTTCAAACAGGCTTTCCAGAGGATAGCGCAGCGTCTCCGGAAAATAGCCAAACTGCAGCATCTTTCCGGGATAGGCATGTATGAGTGAAAAATCTGACGCCACATATGCGCCGCAGCATAAAAGCCACACGGGCTTTTTACGGAAACGGATATGTTCCTTATATTTTGCCAGAAGCCCGCGGGGAGAAAGCGCTTTCCACTGTCCTTCACGATAAATACGCTCGCTCACCCGAAACGTCAGCTTTCCTGCCTCCATCCGGGGCAAAAACAGATCCGTCCGCTCCGTCCAGCCTGCGAATACCAAATCCGCCGTATCTATCAGCTCTCTGCAGCGCTCCTCTTCCTCCCACGCGTTTATCACATAAGGAAGCGCGTCCGCATCCAGCCCCCATCCCATCTGAAGCCTTTCCTCATCCATCCTTTCGGTCTGGATGAAATGGTAATCAGCCCCCAGCCGCTCATACAGCGCCTTTGAAAACGGTATCTGATGATGATTGATAAAATTCGATATAAAAACTGCCCTCATGCTCTCCCTCATCCCGGGACATCACACGATCTCCCTGTAAATCTCCAGCAGCCTGCGGTAATTTTCATCTCCGTTGTACTGCTCTGCCGCCGCCTTTTGCTCCGTTTCCGAAAGCTTTCCGGCAAACATATCGTCCGTCAGAATGCGGCACACCTGCTCCGCTATCCCGTGTACATCCCCTTTTTCAAATAAAAGTCCGCTCACGCCGTCCTCTATCACATCGGGAATCCCTCCTGCGCAGCTTGCTGCCACCGGCACGCCCAAAAGCTGCGCCTCTGCCACCGAATTCGGAGAATTTTCCACCGCAGACGGACAGACAAACACATTTGCCGAAAGATATTCCGCCTTCATCTCCTCCGCCGAAAGCTTCCCGAGGACGCGCACCTTTCCTTCCAGCCCGTTTTCCTTTATCAGCCGTCTCAGATATCTTCCATATGCCGGAATCTTTATCCTGCTCTTTATTCCGTTCATTCCGAGGATACTGTTTCCTGCCGTTTTGATATGGGCTTCCGGACACTTTTGCAGGATTTCCTTCATTGCCTGCAATAAATAATGAAAGCCCTTCAGCGGGTAATCTCCCTGGCTCAAAAAAATTTCTCCTCTGTGACAATCCTCCGCTTTCCAGCTTCCTTCATAAAACTGAGGACGCATCGTCTCCTTCATTTTATGATAGACTGTTTCCGGATTGATACCGAGACTTATCGTTTTATCGAACTCTGTCCGTCCCGTAACGTGACCGGACAGACAAAGCTGCCTTTCTTCCCAGACGGCACGGCGGTAAAACTTCTCCTGCTGCTGCCGGATACTGTCCTTCTTTAAAATGTCCCGGAGAGTACGTCCGCTCTGCACGGACTCCGGAAGATCCGCCATATAATTTTCCGCACAGGCGATACATAGTCCCTGCAGCCCGGTCAGCGTACGATCCGGACGGTTCCATACCTTGGCGCATGCATATCCGTGAGGGAATTCCGTTCCGAACAGATGCACCATGTCCGGAGCAAAGTCCTTTAAAATACGCTCAAATGCAGGCTCCAACGCCCCATCATACAGCTCAGGCCGCTCCAAATCCTCCTGAAAACCATAGCATTTTACTTTTTTTCCGTTTTTGCCGAGCAAAAGCTCTCCACAGAACGGTTCCTCATCCTTTGCAACCGGAAAACATATGCCCAGCTCCAGCTCCGTTTTTTCCTCTTCCAGATATCTGCCGAGCGCACCGGAAAGCCATCCTTCACGCACACTGTATTCCCGCCCCAGCGCCTCGGCAACGGCAGGCAGCATGATATTGCAAACCCATAATACCTTCATCATTTCACTTCTTCCCTTTGAGCAGCTTGTAAATACCGGTCTTTACCTTATTGTAAGTGCCCGCATACTTCTCGCTCTCCGCCAGCTTCGTCCGTACGGGCTGCAATGTCAGCAGCATGACCGCTTTATAGCGCAGTACCTTTTCACGTCCCAGATACCGCTTCGTTATCTCCTCATGCTCCTGTTCCGAAATACGCCGGTTTTCCTTCGTCTCCGAAAATCCGCCGCCTTCGTAGTCCGCAACCAGAAGCTCTGTATACACCGCTTCCGCTTTTCTTTCATAAATGCAGTACAGGAAATGCTCATAATCCGCCCGCACCTTATATTTTGTATCATAGCCGCGCTTTTCAAACAGCCTCGCATCATAAAAGCACACCTGATGACAGGGCACATTGCGGTAACAGGTAAAATCATTCACCTCCGGCGCAGAATATATCACGCTTTGAGTATCCAGCCTGTACTGATTGCCGTAAAAAATCCGTTCCCGCTCCTTATAGGCGATGCCTGCAGACTCATCCGCAAACTTTTTCCTGCCGCCCAGACTCCCTCTCTTCCGCTCTATCACATCCGCCATTCTTGCGAGTACCCGGCTATCGTGAAAATGATCTCCGCAGTTTAAAAACAGCACATACTGCCCGGTCACCTGCTCCAGGGCCTGATTCATCCCGTCATAAATTCCTTTATCCGGCTTTACGGACACTTTTATCCGGCTGTCCGCCGGAAGCTGCTCCAGGCTGCCGTCCGACGATCCGCCATCCTTTACGATGATCTCATAATTTCCGTACCGCTGGTCCAGTATGCTCTGTACCGTCGGCAAAAGCTTCTCCCCCGCATTTAAGCATACGACTACGATGCTAAAAGAAATCTGCGCCATTTATCCACTCCTTATCTGTAAAAATCCACGTTTTATAAGGCAGCACCCGAATCCCGCCGCCCGACGCCGTTTTTAAGAACCAGAAAAAATACAGCAGGCATATCGCAAACACCAATCCTTTCAGCGCTTTTCTGCGTCTTTCGTCTTTTACGCCCGCAAGCAGCCCCGGCACGAGAAACAGCTGCGGCGTTACTGCATAATAGGCGATACGTGACACCAGAGGCAGAAAAGAGCCGCCGGTATATGCCAGCAGTCCAAGAAAATTAAGCTTTAAATAAAACCGGTTTTCCTCATCCTCCCGGCTCTCCTTTCCGCAGGCAAGCGCCAGCAAAAAGACAAGCACACACCGGAATATCCCCGCTGCATTCGCTCTTAACCCGATATCCTGAGATAAATAAACTGTGTCCCTGTAGGTAGGATATATCTTCAAAGCCAGCTCCAGGATCGGCCGCTGAAACAAAAAGGCAAAAGCCCCGACAGCTGCCAGTGCCCATGCAAACCAGCTCTTCCATTTCAGATGTGCCAGTATATAGAGCGGAATGACCAGCAGCACTGACTTATGAAACAGCGCCGCGAACACGATCCACAGGCAAAAGCCGCCGTACTGCCTGCGCCTGAGAAACCGGATACTGTAAAGTGCCACAGACAGCGCAAAATAATAGCGCACCGTCGTGAACGTTCTGAAATATATGCCGAGCAGCACGAACATCATAAAGCTCACGCCAAAATCCACGCTCTCATCGTCCATCGCCTTTAAGAAAAAAAACGCCGTTCCCGCCCCGAAAAGCGCAAATACGAGCAGATAATTTTCATAGCCTGACAGCGTATATATAATCCATACGACAATATTAAAGCCGATTTCCGTCACCACATAGGCGCTGTCCGTTCCTGCCCATATCTCATGAAAATTTTCCACATATTTTCCGTAATCGTTGCCGACCTCTATCCTCAATCCTGCCAGCCCCGCCAGAATAATAAAGAGCGCAGACAGACACACATAGTCCAACATCCGCCTCCGGGAAAGCATTCCGCCGCCCGCATGCATCCGCCTCCTGCCTTCCACCAACATTGCCAGCGCGGTCGTAAGCGCTGCGACCCCGAAATAAAACGCCATTCACAGCCCTCCCTTTGCATCCCTGATGCCGGAAAACAGCGCTTTTTTGGCGTCCTGAGCGGACAGCTCCTTCAGATTTCCTTTCATCTTATGCAGAAACCGAAAGCCCATCAGCCCCGCCAGCGCGCCGTAGAGCTCATGGTAAAGCACGCCCCTGTCATGGAAAAATCTCTCGTCATAGCCAAAAAACCAGGTAGACGGACGCGGCTTTTCCTCGCCTATCTCCTCCGGCACAGCGTAAATCTTAAGCCCCGCCTTTAAAGAATCATGTAAAAACAGGCTGTCCTCACCGTTGGCATATTTTGCCCCGCCCCCGAAAAAGAGCGAATAGGTCAGGTTCTTTTCCTGCATCCTCCGTGTCCGAACCGCAATGCTGTAAGCCGGATAACGCCCGCTGTTGTACCAGCGTACCCGGTGAAAGCTGTCTGTCCAGTATGTTCTGCGGCTTTCCTGCACACGCACATTAAACAGGAGCATATCCGCCTCCGGATGCTGTTCAAAGGCTCTCAATATCCTTTCCGCCGCGCCTTCATCATAGACAATATCCTCGTCTGAAAACAGGGCGATATCGCCGTCCGCCCGCAGGAGAGCATTATTTCTGGAAAGCCCCACGCCCCGCTCTGCAAAATGCCAGCAGCGCACGCTTACGCCGTCCTGCTCCCATTCCTCGTAGCGGTTTTCATCGCACTGGTCTATCAGTATCGTATCCGCAGGCAGCCTCATGCGCTGTGCCAGCTGCCTTACATCCTGCTTTAACGCGGAAACAAGAATCTGCAGCTTCATCCCTGCTCCTCCTTCCCGCCCCGTCCGTAGTAGAGCCTTAAAAACGTTTCGTCAGCCTCCTCCAGAATAACGCCCGCCACGTCCACATCCTGCAGGGAAAGCTGCTCTGTTGCAAATAAGAGCTGACTCCTATTCGCAGTCCCCCACTCCGCCGTGATAAGCACCGGAAGCTTCCGAAGCTTATCATAATCCACCCTCGCAAAGAGGATATCCTCCAGCTTCACCTCGCAAAATCCGGTCTTTTCCCCACAGCGCGTCAGATTCTGGTTTAAAAGTGTTTCCCACCGGATGTCCATCCTCCTTGTGCGATAGCCGTACATCGGAAGCTTACTGCATTTTTTGACATCCTCAGCCAAAAGAAGGGTATCGTCCAATGCATAACGAATGCAAAGCCCGACACTACCCGCAAAAATTCCCAGAATAAGCCCCAGTATCACTGCATTCCACACTTTATTCTCTATCTCGACGGGCCGGGCCGGAACCGCCTTCCACACCTCTATCGCCGTAAGCCCCCGATCCTTCATCGTCTGTCCGAAAACCGTCATCGCCTGATTATATGCAGCCGCTATCCGATTGGAAAGATCGCCGTCCTCTGTCGTAAAATATGCTGTCAGGAACTGGGGATCAGAAACGATCTCCGTACTGACGGACTCCTCTATCACACTCCTTTCCGTATCCGGAAGAAGCGGGAGCACCTCTTCCATGACCCGGTCGGAACGCATCATATCGCCCCATGTATAGGCATTGTATTCGTTTACAAAATCCTTCAACACCTCATCGTCCTCATGGATATCATAAACGATAGAATACATAACCTCCGCCCGATACTGCTCCGGTCCTGCCGTAAGCGACCGGACAAGCAGATAAATCCCTCCTGCAAAAAGAGCGCCAGCGAAAGCTGCCGCCATTAAAATCCCTATTTTGTTGATGAACCAGAGGGCAAAGCGCTTTTCGTCCATGCCCTCCCGCCAGAATCCTTCGTCTCTTACAGGTTTCAATACTTATTCCTCCTCGCGCGCCTGTTTTTTCATCGCCGTTACCTGCTTCTCATCAACGCCCTCCGTGCTGTCCGGTGTAAACAAAATCTTGAGCGTTAAAAGCATCAGCTTTAAATCCAGCCACACAGAATAATTTTCGATATAAAAAAGGTCGAGCTTGAGCTTGTCATAAGGCGTCGTATTATATTTCCCATATACCTGCGCGTAGCCGGCAAGACCCGCCTTTACCTTCATCCGGTATGCAAATTCAGGCATCTCCTCCATATATTCCCGGATTATCTCAGGGCGCTCGGGTCTGGGCCCGATAAAGGACATCTCTCCCTTTAAAATATTAAAAAGCTGAGGCAGCTCATCAATACGGACTGCCCGGATAAATTTCCCGACCGGAGTGATGCGGGAATCGTTTTTTGCAGCCAGCCGCGCCACGCCGTCTTTTTCCGCATCCACCTTCATGCTCCTGAACTTCAAAATCTGAAATTCCTTCGCATCCCTCGTACAGCGTATCTGCTTGTACAGCACGGGACCGCCGTCATAAAGCTTGATAACGATTGCCGTGATGAGCATGAACGGCGACGACAGAACGATCAGTATGAGCGCGCACAAAATGTCTATCACCCGTTTGGCTATCCGCTGCTCAATATTCAGCGCATATTCCCTCGTCAAAAGGATGGGCGTATCAAATAAATGAAGCTGCTCGCTGCCCTTTATAAGCACGTCGGGTATCTTCGGCATCATATACACACGGATAGAACGGCTGTAACAATATTTCAGCAGCACGTTCCTGTCTTTTGTGTGGATATCCCAGAGAACGACCGCATCATACTCCGCCACAGCGGCGATTATCGCCTCATAGCCCTCCTTGATATTCATGCACCGCTCCACCCGGTATTTATCCTGACGGCTCGCAAACTTACGCAGAATATCCTCCACCGGACGCTCCCCGTGTATCAGCAGCAGCCTCCGCGGCGGGAACGCCCTGCGATAGATAAGATTGCATAGCCATCCCCAGATTCCCGCAAAAATGACCTGATATACCGTCATCGCGATCATATGCTGGCCGCCTATCAGAAACCAGCCGTACATCAGGGAAAGCTGCGCATAGGAGATGACATTTACGCACAGGAGTGCAAAAAGCTGCGATAAAAAGATATCGAGCGGTTTTAAATATCCTATCTTCAACGCCCCATAGGTGTTGGAAAAGAAAAACAACAGCACAAAGTACAGCGCCACCATCAGCAGATGTCCGTTAAAATTAAACCTGTTTTCCGTTTTCCAGTAAATATGATGATAATAATAAGTAAACCAGTCATGCACATAAAATCCTGTCAGCGCACACAGTCCCAAAATTCCCAGCACCAGTATGATCAGCCGTTTGGCAGAATCTTTTTTTCTCATGTGTTCCTCCGTTAAAACAATAGCCCTTCAGATACGCCGCAGCGTCGCCCGCACAGCCCAAAAGCAGAAATACCACGCGCTCTTTATAACAGAAAGTCCTTCCTGTTTCCGGTAAAGCCCCCATATCCGCTTGAGCGCCTTTGCCTTATTGGATGAGAGCGACTTTTTCGGTCTGCGGTAGATAACCAGATTTTCATTCAGCCCGAACGCTGTATTCCCTGCGCGCAGTATCTGCCACCACATCGCCGTATCCTCGCTTGGCACGTCCGGCATCACGAGAAGTTCATCTGAAAGCTTCTCCCGGTCGAACAGCACCGTACTCGTAAATATCACAGTTCTGGACAGCGCCTCCCGATAATCCAGTCGCTCAGGCACGCGCACGACTTTCCCCGTTCCGACCGCATTTTCATCTCCGAATTCATATCCTGAAAAGACAAACGCTGCCCCGGTCCGCTTCAAAAATTCAAATTCTTTTTCCAGCTTGTCCGGCCTCCACACATCGTCCGCATCCAGAAAACAGAGATAACGTCCCTGCGCCTGACTCGTTCCTAAATTCCTCGCATTCGCTGCGCCTTTTATCCCGTCCTTCTGGGTAAGCACCCGGATACGGCTGTCCTGTGCCGCAAGCCTTTTTGCCATCGCAGCGCTTTTGTCCGTGGAATGGTCGTCCGTCAGCAAAAGCTCCCAGTTCCCATAGGTCTGCCCCAGCACGCTCTGTACGGAAGCCTCCAGATACGCCTCCGCATTGTAAACCGGCATCACAATGCTGATCATTCCGTCACGCTTCATGTCACAGTTCTTCCTTTACCAGATAAATAGGTCTGTTTTTCACTTCCATATAAGTCTTTGACAAATACTGTCCCAGTATCCCCACACAGAAAAGCTGTATGCCGGACACCAGCAAAATAATACATACAAGCGACGGCCAGCCTGCCACCGGGTCATGATAAATAAGATTTTTAATGATAAGGGCGATTATCGCGATAAAAGCCGCCGCGCAAAATACAACGCCCATCACCGACGATATCGCCAGCGGCACTGTGGAAAATGCGGTTATCCCATCCAGCGAATATAAAAACAGCTTCCAGAAATTCCACTTCGTCTCACCGTGGGTTCGCTCTACATTTTCATATTCCAGCCATTTTGTTTCATAGCCGACCCAGCCGAATATCCCCTTCGTAAAGCGATTGTATTCGCACATCGATAAGATAGCGTCCACGACCTGACGGGTCATCAGCCGGTAATCCCTCGCCCCGTCCACTATCTCCGTCCTGGATATTTTGTTCATCAGCTTATAAAACATTCTCGCAAAAAGCGACCGTATCGGCGGTTCTCCCTTTCGTGTCACGCGGCGGGTCGCCACGCTGTCATAGCCCTGTTTGATATAGGAAAACATCTCCGGCAGCAGCGAAGGCGGGTCCTGCAGGTCCACATCCATCATTACCACATAATCTCCCTTTGACTTCTGGAATCCGGCATAGATACCTGCCTCCTTGCCGAAATTTCTCGAAAATGATACCAGATGGACTCTCCCGTCCTTCTCGTGCAGTTTTTTTACCTCTGCGGCCGTAGCGTCCTTCGATCCGTCATCAATATAGATGATTTCCAGATCCAGCCCCTCCCTTTCCAGAAAATCTGAATTTTTCATCATTTCTTCATAGAAAATGGGCACATTTTCCTCTTCATTATAACAGGGTACGATTACGCTTAATAACATTTAATTCCTCTCCATGCGGACTCTGTCCGCTATCCTCGCTATGTATTCACTGTTGGTAGGCCGCACCGATCCCGCCAGACGGCTGAACCCGAAAAGCTCCTCAAACACATCCGTATTGCCCCGCTCCCACGATACCTCTATCGCATTGCGTATCGCGCGCTCCACCCTTTGAAGCGTCGTTTTGTATCTGCGCGCTATCACCGGATATAAAAGCTTTGTAACGCTTCCCACCAGTTCCATATCAGAGACGGACAGAATGACCGCCTCCCTTAAATAGTAATATCCTCTCAAATGAGCCGGTATTCCCAACTCCAGCATAAATTCCGAAACATCTCTTTCCAGCATGCTTTCCATTTCTACAGTCATAATACCCTCATTTCCGCCGCCAGGCGACATTTTTGTGGCAGAAAGCATGCGCCGCAAAAATCGCGTCATGCTGTTTTTCTGTCACTTTTTATCATATCACCCAAAGGATTGACTGCATATAAAAAGCCATCGTGAAATTCCGAGATTTTTCGAGAAATTTTGCACCGCGCTCCCGGAAAGAAGAACTTCTCCGGCTTACAGCCGCTCTGTCCTTCCCTGCTCCTCCAGCGCCTCGACCGCTTCCTTCACGCGCTGCGCCTGACTTACCGGACAGACAAGAATCGAGTTCTTTCCTTCCACTATCACAAGCTCCTCTGTGCCTATCGCGCATACCAGCTTGTCCGTGCCATACACAACACAGTTTTTCGCATCGATAAGGAGTGTATCCCCTTCAGAGATATTGCCGGCGTCATCCCGTTTTCTCACCGCATCCAGCGTATCCCAGCTTCCCACATCATTCCAGCCAAAATCGCCTTTCAGCATAAGCACTCCTTTTGCCCGCTCCATGATACCGTAATCCACGGAAATCTTGGGAATCACAGGATAAACCTCGTGAAGCACCTCCTGCTCCCGGTCCGTCCCCATTACCTGTTCTATCTGCTCCAGACAGCCGTATACATCAGGAAGGAGCTCTTCAAAATATCGCAGTATTGTAGATGCCTTCCAGATGAACATGCCGCTGTTCCACGCATAGCAGCCCGCATCCACATAGCCCTTCGCTGTCACGAGATCAGGCTTTTCCACAAATTCCTCCACCCTGCGCCACGTCTTTCCAGGCTCTTCCACGCTCCTGATATAGCCATATCCTGTAGAGGGAAAGGTCGGACGGATGCCGACCGTCACAAGCGCGTCTGTCTCCTCGACTGCCTGTATCGCTTCCTTCATCACACGGGTATATTCCTTTTCGTCACGGATATAGGCGTCTGCCGCAAAAATGCACATCACGCCGTCGCCGTATTTGTGAAGTATCTCCATCGCCGCATAACCGATACACGCCGCCGTATTGCGCGCCGCAGGCTCTGCAAGAATATGATCCTTTGCCACGCGCCCCATCGTGCGCTCCAGCATCAGCTGCGCCTGACTCTCATTCGTCACGATAAAAATGTCTTCTTTTTCCATCAGGTCATGCTGGCGGTCTATCGTCTCATTTACCAGAATATCCCTGCCCGACAGATTTAAAAACTGCTTCGGTTCCGCCTTTGTGCTGAGCGGCCAAAACCGCGTCCCGCCGCCGCCGGCCATGATCACGCCATATGTTTTCATGCTTCCGATTCCTTTCAAATGCTATCTGCGCTGCCGGAATCCCGACTCCAATGTGCCGTCCCGCAGCTCTATTTTTTGCACGATAGGTGACGAGGGAAATTTGTTGTAGCCTATCTGTCCCCGGTCTGTGGGGACATAGATCGTTACCCCGTCCACCTCATACGTTTCAGCAGGACTGTCCACATAATCCTGCTGATAGATATAATAAGGCTGTCTGCCAAGCTCTGCTGTCATCTGTATCAGATTATACCCCTTATAAAGCAAAAAAGCTACCAGCAATCCCACAAATACCCTGTAAAGCACGGTCTGACGGCTTATCTTCGCCGCTCCAGCCCCCTGTGCCATCACATACAGACTGCCCAATGCTGTCAGCGGCAGAAAAAGCACATAAAAATATCCGTACCGTACGAGCGGTGCGCCGAACTGCCAAAAGAAAAATCCGAGCGCCGCAGCAGCCTGCAGGAGTGCAAAACTGAAATACTCCATTCCCACGGGCTTTAACACCATTGCTTTTTCCGCATTCTGCGCTATGCCCGCTCCTTTTCGCACATTCGCTTTTTTCCCTTCGCATAGTCCCTTACATACGCTGTATACCGCCAAAGCTGCACTCACAGGCACTGCTGCCCAGCCGGCAAACACAAGAATCCTGTCCAGTCCCGCCTGACTCTTAAGCCAGTTCGGAAACCACCGGGAAAACGGCTGCTCCAGCTGATACACGTCAAAAATCTCCATCGCATACGCACGTATTTCCTTTGCATCACTATCCGCATATCCCTTTGAGATTTTCCAGTCCACATCAAACCAATCAAAAAAGGTAAACGGATAAAACAGCCAGCCGGAAATAACAACGTTGCGGATCAGATATGGCAGGGCTATCACAATGCCAAGCCCGATAAACAGAGCGGTCTGCTTCCATCTTTTTTCTTTCAAAAGCCGCGCCGCCGGATAAAGCGCCAACAACAAAAGCACCGCAGTGGAAAGCTTGACCGTCGCCGCATATACGAGATACAGACTCAAAAATGCGTAGGGCAGGATTTCTTTTTCCTCCCCCTCCCACAATTCGACCCATGTCATAACCGCCCAGAACAATATCAGCATCGCAAAATAGTCTGATGCCGGGGATACCAGCTCCCGGAATACCGCCACCAGATAGAAAATACATCCTGCATACAAGAAATCCGATACCCGCACTCTTTTTCTCGCCGGAAGCGTCAAAAGCCTGGTGCATTTGACCGCGCACAGCAGTGCAAAAAATCCCGCCACGCAATGCATCGGGTATTTCATGAGCCCTCCGCCCCCAAACAGGGCGCAGAGAGCAAACGCCCCGCTGTTGTAGCCGAATCTGCTGTGCAGGTTCGCCAGCCCCGGAACCACTCCGTATTCCTCTATCCAGCGTATCGCCTGCGCATGATACAGGCCCGTGTCATAATGCATATATCCCCGCGATGATCCATACGCGAATAAAAGCGTCAGAAAGGCATATAAAATCCACTGCCCTTTTCCTGTTTCTGCCGCCTTTTCCCGGAAAAATCCTGCAATCGGCTTTCTGAGCACGATACCTGTCCCGATGCAAAACAGTATCACAGGGATGTTCGCCAGCAATCCCACGCCGCGAAAAAGGCTGAAATACTCCGCATATACATTCAGCACAAGGAGCCCCGCCATTATATAGGAAACGCCGGAACGCACCCGGTATCCGTCCCTTTTTGTCCATCCCGCACAGAGCCGGCAGACAAGGGTCACTGCCGCAAAGCCCGTCAAAAACGCTACCGGCACAAAATAACACCATTGGAGCAATATCATCAACATCGTATATTTTTTCCTTTCCCTGTCTGTAAATGGTAACAAAAATATACCATGCGCCAGAGGGGATTGCAACCGGTTGAACCGTTTGAGGCTGTCGTAAACAATAACGGAACCGCTGCCTTTTAAAACGCCGCGCTTGCAAATTCTGTTCTGCGCCACTAAAATGATGATAGAAATGATTTGATACGAGGAGGCACTTCATGACATCACGATATTTTCCGGCGCTTGCCAGCGTCGTTCAGGCATTTTTTGCAGCGTTTTCCCTGTGTGTGCTGGGGGGCATTTCCCCTGCGGATATTTTATCCATCATCCTGTTTGGCGCAGCGTTTCTGCTCTTTCTTTTTACGCAAAAGCTCCTGCACTCCCGCACCCTGCCGAAGCACTTTCATGCAGTCTGCCGCACGCTCGCAGTGTTGTATACACTCTTTTATACTGCCGGCGCATACGAAAAAATGGCGGGCAGCTTTGACAGCACTCTGTTTCGTCTCGGCTTTTTTACCGGCTCCCTCATCGGTCTGTTCGCGCTGTTTCTTGCCTGCTGCCGTCTGGGATTTTTCCTGTTTGAAAAGCTCTCCCTTGCCCAAAACGCCCGTCCGCTTTCCCGCAGGCAGAAGCTTCTGTGCTTTTTCGCTCTGCTCTTCTGCTGGCTTTTCTGGTTTCTCTATAACTATCCCGGCGTTATGACGCCGGACAGCATCAGCCAGTTTTTACAGGCAACGGGACAAAAACCTTTTTCCAGTCACCATCCCGTCGCCCACACGCTGCTGTTTTCTCTGTTTTATCACATCGGCTTCGGGCTCACCGGGAGCGTCAATGCCGGCATTGCCTGTTATACCGTTTTCCAGATGCTCACCCTCGCCGCCACAGAAACCTGCTGCCTCTCTGTCCTGGCAAGCTCCGGTTCAAAACGCTGGGTGCTCGCTGCCGCCTTTCTTTTCTGGGGACTCATCCCCTACAACGGCATCTTTGCGGTCACCATGTGGAAGGACGTGCTTTTTTCGGCATTCGTCCTGCTCTATGTGCTGACGGTCTTCCAGATGCTCAAAAAAAGTACTTCTGTGTCCTTTTTCGGCGACCGGAAACTCCTTCTGGGATGCTTTCTTTCCGGCTGGGCGGTCTGCATGATGCGTTCCAACGGCTTGTATATTTTCCTGTTCACCCTGCCTTTTCTGCTCATTGCCTTCCGAAAACAGCTAAAGCTCATGCTGCCCCTGCAGCTTTCCATCCTCATTCTGGCTGTTCTGGCAAAGGGACCTGTATCGGACGCTTTTGGCGTAGAGCATCCGAGCTTTACGGAATCGCTTTCCATCCCGCTCCAGCAGGTTGCCCGTGTGGTTGCCGAAGGCCGTCCCCTCACACAGGAGCAGGAAACGCTCATCGACCGCGTAGTGACCGATTTTTCCCTCATCCCGGACTATTACAACCCTTCCATTTCCGACCCGGTCAAGGCGCTGGTAACCTATAACAATGCGGATGCCATCACCGAAGCCCCGGCAGATTATGGAAAGCTTTGGATACAGCTCGGACTGGAATATCCGGCGGATTATATAAAAGCGTTTATCGACCAGACAAAGGGCTACTATTTCCCCGCCCCCGCCGGACTGCGCACGAACGAAGGCATATCCCCGAACGAAGCCGGGCTGTCATGGCCTCATCTGCTGCCCGGGCAGCTTCCCGTAAAAATAAGCGAAATCCTTTTGAAGCTGACCGATATCGTCCCTCTTTACGGCATTTTGTGGAGCATCGGCGCTTTTTTCTGGGCAGTGCTGTTTCTGTTTTCCTTCCAGCTTTTATACGGACAGAAAAAACATCTCGTCCTGTACCTGCCTTTTATCGGAACGGTGCTCACTCTCCTGATCGCGACTCCCGTGGCATCTGATCTGCGCTACGCTTATCCGCTGTTTCTGGCAATGCCGTTTCTTTTTGCAGTCAGTGTACCGTCGAATTCCCCCATTGTATTTTCCTCCGAAAACGGGTAAAATCAAGTAAGGGGCGGCGGTATGTTACCCGCCATATCAAAGGAAGAGGGCGAACTTATGGAATTTTTAAACGACTTACTGCACAACACTGTTTTCATGGCGGCAGCCACCGGATGGCTTGTCGCCCAAATCCTCAAAACAATCATCTACACTTTCCTCAACCGGAAGTTTGACCCGGAGCGGCTCGTCGGCAGCGGCGGCATGCCAAGCTCCCATTCTGCGACCGTGTGCGCGCTCGCGACAGCCGCAGGATTCCAATATGGGATCGGCAGCTTTGAATTTGCCATTTCCGCCATTCTCGCTATCATCGTCATGTACGACGCAAGAGGGGTTCGCCGCGAAACAGGTATCCAGGCACAGGTGCTCAATGAAATGATAATGTTCTGGGAAAAGATGGGACAGCCTCTGTCCTATGAAGAAAAATTAAAGGAGTTTGTCGGGCATACACCTCTTCAGGTATTTGCAGGCGCACTGCTCGGCATCCTTATCGCCGTGATCTACTGCACCGCACTTTTATAAATATCTTTGGAATATACCGGGAAAATGTGGGACGGAACACACAATCTACACATTTTCCCGGTATATTTATTCTTTAAAGGCAGGTACCATCCCTGCAAAAAGACTATGGAGGAAGTATTTATCATGAGTCAGGAAAAAGTAGACCGTTACAAACAGGAAAAAGCCCATCGTAAGGAAAATATCGCAAAGCAGAAAAAGCGCAGAAAGCTGATCTGTATCTGCGGTGCAGCCCGAATACATTCGCAAGCGGCTCCGTAATTTTTCCGATTCCGGAAGCCTCGCTCCGTTTCCATGCGCGTTCAACCGTCCGAAAACAAACAATACCGGCGCATCTGTTTCCTGAAAACCCGTCTGTCTTTTCTCCATTTTTTAATCCCCCTTATGCAAAAAGCATCCCTCTTCGTGGGAATCTATCACGCCCACCGCCTGCAGGTACGAATAAATGATGGTCGTCCCTACAAAACGCATCCCGCGCTTTTTTAAGTCCTCGCTGACCGCATCGGACACCGGCGAACACGTCTGCCCTGTTTCGGAAAAACGCTCCCCTCCCGTAAACATTTTCAGATATTCGTAAAAGCTTCCGTACTCCTCCGTGATACGCTTAAATATCCGAGCATTTTCAACGCTCGCGCGGATTTTTAAACGGTTTCGTATGATAGACGCATCCTCTGCAAGTTCCGCCATCTTTTTTTCATCGTAAGCGCATACCTTATCCAGTTCAAACCCGTCATATGCTTTTCGGAACGCTTCTCTTTTATTCAACACGCATTCCCACGAAAGTCCCGCCTGAAAAGATTCCAGCGTGAGCATCTCAAAAAGATATCTGTCCTCAAAATCAGGCACGCCCCATTCTTCATCGTGGTAACGGATATACGTCTCATTCTTTAAATTGCACCAGCTGCATCGCTTTTTCTCGGTCATGACAAAATCCCCCCCTGTATCCATCACGGCTCCCCGCCCAGGTCCAGCCGCCCTACCTTAGCGATAAACTCTTCCACCTGTTTTAAGTGCTCCCGGTTTACGCGATTCTCATCCTGCTGCATCTGTTTGCGGTACATCGTCGGCGACATTCCTTTCATCTGTCGGAACGCCTTCGTAAACACAAGCGGATCCTGATAACCGCAGGACAGCGCGATGCTTTCCACCGGAAGCTGCGGCAGCATGAGCATTTCCGCCGCCTTTGTCAGACGATATGTGGACAAAAACTGCTGCGGTGACATTCCAAGCGATTTCTGGAACAGCGTATACAGATAGCTTCTGTTGATACACACATAATCCGCCACATCCGTTACACGGATCGGATTGCAGTAATTGCGCTGGATAAACTCCACCGCGCGGCGCACATACTGGTTCGCCTTATCCGGGTTCTCCTTGCGCGCCGCCGGAGCGCTCTGCGCCACCACTGACAAAAAAATATGGAGCAGCCCGTTTCGGCGCAGCTCATTGGATACCCCAAATGTATTATGGTCCATCATATCCCGCACGATTCCGTACAATTCGTCAGAGCTCTCCGAATGAAAGATGGGATGCCTTGCCGAAAGACCCATACTTTTCACATATTCCTCAGCTCTCATCCCGGCAAACCCGACCCATATATAAGTCCATGGCTCTTTTTCATCAGACTGATAAAAACTCATCTGCCCCGGCTCTATCAAAAAACCGCAGCCTCCCTCAAGAGGGTATTCTTCTCCATCTATCTTAAATATCCCTTTGCCACTCAGAACAAAATGAATAAGGTAATGCGGTTTCAGCGCCGGTCCGAAGCTGTGAAGCGGCTCCGTCCGGGAACAGCCGCAGCATGTCATGAATAACTCTCCGCCCGCATGGCTTCCGAACTCCAGCTTATATGCCTTTTCCAAAAAATCACTCCTTCCGGCTGCCGCCCTTAAAAATCCTACCGGTTTACAGACATCGCCATTCTGCGATATGCATGACGCGCTCCCCGTATGGCGATAGAGTACGCCAGGATATTTTCCGGCAGCGCCATCCCCACATAACCTGAATCACCGATATGATGGATATCCGTACCTGTCATCTTACACATCAGCGCTATCTGCCGGATCGTTGACGGGTCGCTCCCCTCCTGAGACGTTCCTATGGCAGTAATCGTCAGCGCTCCAAGCTCATGCGCGTATACGACCAGTTCCCGCACATATTCCATGGTGATACCCGGAACCGTTCCCGGTGCGGGCAAAAGAATGATATCCGCACCGGCTTCCCGGAACGCACGAATATCCTCTTTTGTAACTATCTTTTCACCGCCCTCTGAAAGCACGCCGGATGCATGCATTTTCCCTGCTGCCAGTATCAGTCTGTCACCCACAGCAGCCCTGATCGCACGCAGAGAATGCTCTATCGCATCATTGCTCACTCCGTTTCCCGGATTTCCTGTCAAAAGCACGATATCTACGCCCATATCTACCGCCCGGAGCGCATTTTCGGCAGTGGCGCAGCGTCCTTCTGACATCTGCCAGAGCGTTCCTGCATTCTGCCCGTCCGCCTTGACAGGCTCCAGGTTGATTCCCACGACTTTCCCTGTAAGCCGTTTAAGCTCCCTCACGGTTTCCTCCGGTCTGACCTCCGGCAGCGCCCCTATCTTCGGCTCCTTTACATCAAACATATTTAAAAGAACGATATCCGCCCCCATCGCTGCTACCGTTTCCGCATTCGTCACATCCGACAAAAGCGGCATCGTCACTCCGATACATTCTGCCGCCATCACGCGCCCTTCGCTGGCGGCTATCGCTTCGAGCAGTTCTTTTTTTGTCATGACAGCCGTCTCTGAGGCTGCAGCGTCCAAAAGTCTTTTTCCCATGTCATTTCTCCGTTCTGATATGCTATAATATTATTGCAGTCTTCCAGACCTTTTCCCGCCTTGTAGATGCAGCGGTAAAAACTGCGGACAATAAATACCTCTCCAAGCATATCACAAAAACTGCAAAGACGAAAGGCTCTGGATTTCCTCAAATGCCTGCCGTTGAGCAAGCTTAAAAAAAAGCATTCTTGCCTTTTAAAACAGTATTTCCTATGATATGATGGAATATAACGACACTTCGGCCAAAGTCTGAGCCGCTTTGATACATCTCATCAAACGCCCCGCTCTACAGGCCGGATTACCGAATTTAAAATGAGCGTGCCTCAGCACGCGGATTGGATTTCTTATGAAAAAAACGACCATGCAGGACATCGCAGCTTCTCTCGGCATTTCCCGTACTACCGTCTGGAAAGTTTTCAGCGGTCAGGACAATGTTTCCGACGCTCTCCGTGAAAAAATCCTGCTCCGGGCAAAGGAACTGAACTATAAAATACCAACGACAGCAGCAGTTTCCGAACACCCTGCTGCCTTGGACACACAGCTTCCCACGAACATCGCTCTGGCCGTATGCCGTCCCGAAAGCTCCCTTTTCTGGATGAGCATCATCCACCAGATAGCCAAAGAGCTGTCCTTTCATAACGTCAACCTTATCTATACCTATCTTCCGTCGGAAATCGACGAAAATTATCAGCTTCCGTCCACCTTTACAAACGGACAGGTTTCCGGGATGATCGTCATGAATGTGTATCATCACCAGCTTCTCCGTCTGCTCTCCAACGCCCCTATTCCAAAGGTTTTTCTTGATACGGCAACTCACGTTCCCTTTTCCGCCCTTAACGGAGATCTCGTTTTAATGGAAAACAGCTCCGTTATTTCGCAGATTACGGAAGAACTCATCATGCAGGGCAGGCACGTTTTCAGTTTCATCGGGGATATTGATTATGCCCAGTCCAATTACGAACGTTTTATGGGCTTTGCCTCCGCACTGAAAAATCACGGTCTTGAACTTCATCCCGAGATTATGATGACCGGAGCTATCGGTGCAGACACCTATAAAGAAGAGATTGACGCTTTTTTAAACTCGCTCTCAAAAATACCCGATGCCTTCGTCTGCGTCAGCGATTATGTCGCCTGTCTGCTTATCCAGCTTTTGAAACGGCGTGGGTACCGCGTTCCCGAGGATGTGGCAGTCTCCGGTTTCGATGATATCGCCGAAAATCCGGCAGCGGAAGACCTTACATCCGTTCAGGTATTTAATCTCGATATCGGAACCCGGCTCGCAGCCCAGATACTTTACCGTATCCAGCATCCTCACGCGCGCTATGAGACCATCTATATTTCATCTCAGGTAATATTCCGTTCTTCAACCTCGCCGAATACCGAACTTTCCTACCAGAAAACATGATTTCCGATCACAATCCCCTCACGGCTGCCCGCTCTCCTGAAGTGGGTCGCCGCACCGACCGGACTGACTCCTGCCATCGCTTCCTGCGCCGCCTGAAGGCAGCTCTGCTTTAACTTTCCCGAAGCTATCACCCGCGCTACACGGCCGCTCCCCGCAGGCGTAAACTGCCCCGACGCATAGATAACATCTTTTATCGCATTCGGATATGCCCCGCTCTTCACACGGTTCATTACTACTGCGCCTACCGCGACCTGCCCCTCATACGGCTCATCTCCTGCCTCACACTGTATCAGTGCAGCCAGAAGAATGCTGTCCTCTACCGATGCAACTGCCGCCTTCAGCGTCTCAGCATCTGCTTTCTCCGTTTTTTTCTGTCCGTCCTTTTTGTTTTCCTTTTTTAAAACTTTCTCAGCTGCCGCTTTTTCTAAAGCCTCTTCCTGCTTTTGTTCGGCTTTTCTGCGCTCCTCCACCTGCTCCAGCGTTTCCCCGAAATCCACTTCAAACGAAACATCCACATAATCGGCAGACACATATCCTGTTTTCCCGCCATAATCCACGGCAACCCAACCGTCCGGAATTTCTTTTCCTCCGGCAAATTCCACCTGTTCGTCGTTTATCACCTCATATTTTGATCCCTCTTCCAAAAGATCATAAACACCCGCATCCTTCGATGGCTCTTTTCTTATCCTCAAGGCTCCCGTCGTTGTGGTGGCTATCTCGCGCCCGGTATCCCTTGCAGCCTCCCTTGCCTCTTCTCCAAACAAAAGATAATCGTCCTTTGCCCAGCCCTCCAGTTCCCCGGATTCCAGCCTTGTCCAGCCATCCCGCCGTTCCAGGATAACTCCTCCGCAGTCTGCATACAGATAGCCCTCCAGCTCTGCCTCGCTGTCCGGAGCTGTACGCACGTTCAAAATATTGTTCACGTCCGCCATCACAAGCATTTCCAGACTCTTTTCCTCTTCCTCCTGCGTCTGTTTCAGCCTGCTTTTCTCCTTTTCATCCTCCAATGCAGATTTCGGTCCGACCTCTCCCTTTGCATCCTCCGGCCTTTGCTCTGCTTCCGCTTCCTCTTCTTCAGCTGCCAGCCATGCGCCAACTCCCGCCCCCTTCTTCCAGTCTGTCTTCCCTGCAGCCTCTACAGAAACACCTGCTGCTAATGCTCCTGCTATCACGCCGGCTCCAATCATACCAAAAATCCCCGATAATCTCATTTTAATCCCCATTCCGGAGCGTAGGCGATTTCTCTTCTGCCTTAAAAACTATCTGTGACGCTCCGGCACAAACAGCTATGTAAAATATAAACCATCCGGCTTATTTCCCACATGAAATTTTCCTGTTATCAGACCAAATGCCGCTTCATTTCCTGTGTCGGTCTATCAGTCTAAAATGTTACGTTTTTGTTACAACATCATATCAAATTGCAGTTTTTATGTCAAGAATCCCACTCCGTCTGTGTCAGCCCGGCATTCCATCCGGAAATATCCTTCTTTCTCGCAAGTGCACGCAATTGTATTTTTTGTGCGATAAGAAAGGAGCTTTCCTGGCATACAAAAAAGTGCGCGAAAAACGCGCACTTCACAAATTTTAAATTCTATTTTCAAACTTATACTCCGGGAAATTCATCAATAGAATACATGATGCCCGATAACCTGCCCCGGCCGACCGTTGACGCGTCTGAAAAACAGCTTATCTCCAACGGGCTTTGCCCCCGAAAGTGCTTCCAGTGCCGCCTGATAGCAGGATTCGTCCGCGCTGCTTCTGCGGAGTGCACGTTCCAGAGAACCGTTCCTCACAGGGGAAAACTGTCCTTTTGCATACACCACGCCCTGAATGGTATTCGGCTGTCTGTTGCTCTTTACCCGGTTCATCACCACATTTCCGACTGCTACTTTTCCGATATAAGGCTCGCAGCCCGCTTCACAATAAATGATATTCGCCAATAAATACAAATCTTCTTCCGTAATGCCGTTGACACTCAAAATTGCCTGTCTGCGCGCTGCCTCAGCTGCTTTTTCCGCTTCAGCCTGTGCCGCCGCTGCGGCTGCCCGCGCCGCTGCTTCCTGCTGTGCCCTCAACTGCGCCTCTGCCTGTGCTGCCGCCTCTGCTGCCGCACGTGCTGCTGCTTCCTGCTGCGCCTTTATGATCGCTGCAGCTTCTTTCTGTGCCCTTTCAGCAGCCTCTGCCTGCGCCTTTTTTATAAGCTCTTCTGCTTCTCTTGCAGCTCTCTTAGCAGCTTCTTCCTGCGCCTTATCCAGATCTGCCTTCTGCACGCTTACTGCGACTTCCCTTGCAAATGCTTCCGCATCCGCCACATCCTCTGCCGCCGTCATATCCTGTACGCTCTCCAAAGTCTCTGTCTGAACTTCTGTCTGTTCTTCCTGAGCCTCTGCCTGTTCTTCCTGCGTTTCAGCCTCTATATTGTCCTGTTCCAATTCTTTTGCCTGTCTTCCGATTACCTCTTCGTTGGCTGCGACCGCCTCTTCATTGGAAATCTCCTTCTCAATCAGATTATCGGCAGGAACCCAGCCTATGATATTGCCCGCCTGAATCTGAACCCATCCGTCGCCTTTTGTAAGGATAGCAACATGTCCTTCGTCCATTACCTGCCCTACCACCTCGGATCCGGCATCCGCCTCCGCATGGATATCCAACAGGTCTGCTGTATCAATCATTCCGATGCTACTCGCCATAACGGTTGTCGTGTATGCCACGCCCATCAGCACAACGGCTGCCAGCGCACCCAACATTCCACGAAACAACTTTCTGCCTTTAGTCTTCATCTTAACCTCCATTTTTTGCTCTGTACAAAAGCTCGTGGGAAGCCTTTGCTGTTACAGAGTCGTTTCAAATGTTACAAACTTATTAACATTTGTTACGCCCAGTATAATAGCAATATTACAGAGTTATGTCAAGGCTTTCGGGATAAATGTGACATTTCTGTGAAATTCCTCCCTTTTAGGATTACATAATATTTCTGTTTTTCATGATTTTCATGAAATGCTCTTGCAATTTCTCCTTTTTTTGCTGCTATTATACAATTTTCGCTTTATCGCTTTAATTTGACGGACCATTTTTCACAGCATAAAAACGGCATAAAAAAAGGACCGATAAGGCTATTTTTGCCTTCGGACCTCTTTTTATACCATATATTGATGTTGTGGACAAAGCCCCCAACTGCGATATCTTTGTAACATTTTACAGGCTGCGGGACTTCTCGATACAGGCTATTACCGCATCCGTTACCGCTCCCCGGAACCCTTTTTCCTCCAGAACGCGAACCGCCTGGATCGTCGAACCTGCCGGAGAACACACCATATCCTTTAACTCTCCCGGATGCTTTCCGGTTTCCAGAAGGAGCTTTGCGCTTCCCAAAATGCCCTGTGCTGCAAATTCATATGCCTGCGCCCTCGGCATCCCTTCTGCAACCGCTCCGTCCGCCATCGCTTCTATCATCATAAATACCCATGCCGGAGCGCATCCGCTGACACCCGGCACGACATCCATCAGACGCTCCGGCACTTCAAACGCTTTTCCAAAGCTGCCAAGCATCTGTATTACCGCATCCTTTGCAGTTTCGCTCACTCGACTCCCAAAGCATGCCGCCGTACAGCCTTCTCCGACAAGCGCCGGCGTATTCGGCATCGCCCGTACAAACGCCAGCTCAGCGCCGAATGCTTTTTCCAGCCATGCAAGGCTCTTGCCGGGCGCGATGCTCACGATCGTCTTTTTTCCGAAATCAATCCCTCTGAGCTGATTTATCACATCTTCAAAAAACTGAGGCTTTACCGCAAGTACCACAATATCCGCTTCTTCGGCAGTTTTCCGGTTATCTCCCGTCACACAGATACCGTAACGTTCTTTTATCCTCTTTTCAGTTTCTGCCGTCCTTGCAGAGCCGTAAATCTCCTCCGGCGCTGCAAGGCCGTTTTTCAGAATACCGCCTATCATTGCCTGCGCCATATTTCCAAGCCCGATAAAACCTATCTTCATTAAAATTCCTCCCTCAGTCCTCTCTCTGTCTGTGCGCCTCATACATGAGGACCGAAGCCGCAACCGCTGCATTAAGCGATTCTACCTGTCCTTCCATCGGAATCCTGATATAGACATCAGCCAGTTCTGCTGTCTCTTCCTTCAAGCCGTTTCCTTCGTTGCCTATCAAAAACGCCGTGCTCTTCCGATAATCCTGTCTAATATAGGAAGTCTTTCCTTTCAGATGGGCTGCATATACTGATACGCCGGCCCTCTGTACCTTCTTTATCGCTCCCTCAAAATCCTCTGCATATAAAAACGGCATCCGGTAAATACTCCCCATCGTAGAGCGGATAACTTTCGGATTATACAGATCCACCGTATCCCGGCTCATTATCACGCCCGAAATCCCCGCGCCCTCCCCGGTCCGCAGCATCGTCCCGAGATTGCCCGGATCCTGGATATTTTCCAAAAGAAGAAAAACCGGATTTTCTTTCCGGAGCATCTGCTCTATATCATAATGAAACTGCTCCACAATACACAGTATCCCCTGTGGCGTGCACGTATCGGATATCTTCGCAAAAACCTGATCGGAAACAACTTCATATCCTGTTTTCTCCAGCTGCTCCCGGCAGCTGCATTTTTCCAGAAAAGATTCTGATACATATACTTCGCGCAGCTTTTCTTTTGGCGCTTCCAGAAACATCTTCACGCCTTCAACCACAAAAACGTCCTCTTCCCGACGCGCTTTTGCTTTCTGATTCAACTGCACGAGCCGCTTGACCCTGCTGTTGGATACCGCTGTGATCATTTCACTTCTCCTTTTGTCTTTTTCCATCAGGTCGATAAAAGCTTGCTTACCAGATATTCATATTCCGGAATCTCCTTCTGCATCGCAAGCGCTTCTTCGATATCATAATCCACAAATTCACCGTGTTTGTATGCAACCACACGATTCGTGCTGCCTGCGCACAGAATATCCGCTGCATATGCGCCCATGATCGACGCATAATAACGGTCTTTACAGGTCGGACTGCCGCCTCGCTGCATGTATCCTAATATCGTCGCCCTCGTTTCCATACCTGTCGCCGCCTCAATACGCTTTGCCATGGATGTGGAATGACCTATCCCTTCTGCATTGATGATAAGATGATGGGTTTTTCCTTTCTTACGGTTATCAATGATATTATTGATAAGCGCCTGCTCGTTGTAGTCATATTTTTCCGGGAGGAGGATATCCTCCGCGCCGCTGCCCACACCGCACCACAGGGCAATATAGCCGGCATTGCGTCCCATTACCTCGATAATACTGCATCTTTCATGGGAGGATGAGGTATCACGTACCTTATCTATCGCCTCCATTGCCGTATTCACTGCGGTGTCAAATCCTATCGTGTAATCCGTACAGGAAATATCCAGGTCTATCGTACCCGGAATACCGATCGTATTGATACCCATTCTGGAAAGCGCCTGCGCCCCCTTGTAAGAGCCGTCGCCGCCTATCACTACCATACCGTCGATACCGTGCTTGCGACAGATATCCGCACCCTTCTTCTGTCCGGCCTCCGTCTTAAATTCCAGGCAGCGCGCCGTACCGAGTATCGTACCGCCCCTCTGTATCGTGTCCGAAACGCTGCGCGCGTCCATATCCTCTATCTCTTCATTTAATAGACCCTGATATCCTCTCTTTATGCCTTTTACCTTTACCCCGTTGCAGATTGCCTTACGCACAACTGCGCGGATAGCCGCATTCATACCCGGCGCGTCACCGCCGCTGGTGAGGATTCCGATTGTCTTTATCTTAGATGCCATAGCTCCTCCTGTCCTGCGCCATATGGCGCTGTTAGGTCTTCCCCTACGCTTTTATCAGTATTTTTACCATTAGTTATATTCTAATCTAATCAACACTCATTTTCAATGCTTTTCCCTAAAAATACTTGTCACATCACTTTCACATTTTCTTCCCCGAAAAACTTCTCGAGACGTTCCAGCAGCACTCTGTCTGCGCACACACTCTGATTGGGCGGAAGCTGCTTCATGGAACGGGGATTTTCTATATATATCACGACGCTGTCTTTTCCATCGGAATCGGAAATCGCCGAAAGCAGCTCCCCGCAGCGGTTCCTGTACTCTTCCATCGTCGGGAACTTGACCCATACTTTTTTCGGTATCTCGTCAAACTCCTGAATGGACTCGCACACCAGCTTGCCGTCCTTATCTTCCTCCGCTGACACCCTGCCCTTTATAAAAACCTTGTTATCCTCGATGATTTTTGTTCCATACTGCTCATATGTCTTCGGGAACACAATGACTTCCACGGTACCGACCAGATCCTCCACCTGCAAAAATGCCATTACCTTGTCATTTTTGGTGTATTTTATCTTCTTTTCTGCTATCAACCCGCCTATTACCGCTTTTTCTCCGTCTTTTGCATGGATATCGTTCGTCTCTTCATCCAGAACAAAGTCAGCTGTCGTATTCGTGATGTGCTTGCGCCAAAGCTGCTCGTACTCCTCCAGCGGATGCCCGCTGACATAGACACCAAGCACCTCTTTTTCAAAAGTCAGCACGACTTCCTTCGGGTACTCACCCACATCCGGCAGGCGCACCTCATAATTTTCCTTTTCCGATTCGTCCACCAGATCAAATAACGACATCTGACCGACCAGATTATTTTTGCGATTCTGCTGGTTCTGATCCATCAGCTGGGCAAAAATGCTCATATACTGCTTACGCGTCCCGCCAAGACTATCAAATGCACCCGCCTTGATGAAATTCTCAACATTCCGCTTGTTCACATCCGAATCTGTCATCCTCGCCAGAAAGTCCTGGATATTTTTAAATGCTCCGCGCTGCCCCCGCTCTGCGAGCACTGCATCCGCTACCGGATGACCCACTCCCTTGATCGCCGTCAGCCCGTAGCGTATCGCATTCCCCGATACCGAAAATCCCGGCTCTCCCTCGTTGATATCAGGAGGCAGTATCGAAATCCCCATTTGCCGGCATGTCAGGATATATTCCGCCACCTTGCCGGGGTTATCTATGACGGAAGTCATCAGCGCCGCCATAAACTCCACCGGATAATAATATTTCAGGTATGCCGTCTGATACGCAACTACCGCATAGCACGCGGCGTGGGATTTATTAAAGGCATATTTTGCAAAATCCATCATTTCGGCATATATCTGCAGTCCGACCTGCTCCGGGATTCCATTGGAGACGCAGCCCGGTACGCCCTCCTCCTTATTCCCGTAAACAAAATTCGCCCGCTCTTTTTCCATCACAGACTGTTTTTTCTTACTCATGGCGCGGCGGACCAGATCACTGCGTCCCATCGTATAGCCGCCAAGGTCACGCACGATCTGCATGACCTGCTCCTGATAAACGATACAGCCGTAGGTCGGAGACAGTATCGGCTCAAGCTGAGGGCAGGAATACGTGATCGCATCGTGATTGTTTTTACCCCGTATATATTTGGGGATAAAATCCATCGGTCCCGGACGGTACAGGGAAATTCCGGCAATGATGTCCTCAAGGCTCTGTGGCTTTAGCTCCTTCATAAAGTTTTTCATGCCGCCGCTTTCCAGCTGGAACACACCGTCCGTCCTGCCCGTACACAAAGAATCCAGAACCTTTTTGTCATCGTAATCAAGATGATCCACATCAATATGGATTCCCGTGTCCTTTTCTATCATCTTTACCGCATGGTCGATGACTGTCAGCGTCCGCAGCCCCAGAAAGTCCATCTTTAAAAGCCCCAGCTCCTCCAGCGTCGTCATCGTAAACTGCGTCGTGACCGAACCGTCAGACCCTCTTGAGAGCGGCACGAAATTGTCCGCAGCCTCCGGGCATATTACCACGCCCGCCGCATGCATCGACGTATGACGCGGCAGCCCTTCCAGGCGCTTGCTCATATCTATCAGCTCATGCACCTGTCCGTCCCCTTCATAAAGCTTTCTAAGCTCGGGATTGACAGACAGCGCCCTGTCTATCGTCATATTCAGCTCGTTGGGAATCATTTTGGCAATAGAATCCACAAAGGCATACGGCAAATCCATCACGCGTCCCACGTCGCGGATCACGCCCTTCGCCGCCAGCGTACCAAAGGTAACAATCTGAACCACCTTTTCTCTGCCATACTTTCGTCCCACATAATCTATGACTTCCTGTCTTCGTTCAAAACAGAAGTCAATATCGATATCCGGCATGGACACTCGCTCGGGATTCAAAAAACGCTCAAACAGAAGACTGTAGCGGATAGGATCGATATTTGTGATATGCAGACAGTAGGAAACAATGCTCCCCGCCGCGCTGCCTCGTCCCGGCCCCACAGGGATGCCGTTTTCCCTCGCATAATTGATAAAATCCCACACAATAAGGAAATAATCCACATATCCCATTCGTTTTATGATATCCAGCTCGTACTTCAGGCGCTCCTGCAGCGTGCCGTCGTCTTCGGGATAACGCTCCCTCATTCCGTCCTGACAGAGCTTATTCAGATATGTCCACGAATCATACCCCTCAGGCACTTCAAAATGAGGCAGTTTTGTCTTGCCAAACTCTATCTCCACATGACATCTGTCCGCGATACGCTGAGTATTTTCCACAGCCTCCCACGCATAGGGAAACAGCCCTTTCATTTCCTCCTCGCTCTTGACAAAATACTGTCCGCCCTCATAGCGCATACGGTTTTCATCTGCCAGCTTTTTGCCCGTCTGGATACACAGCAGGATATCATGCGGCTTTGCATCCTCCGCATAGGTATAATGCACATCGTTCGTACATACCAGCGGAATGTCCATCTCCTTTGAAATCTGCAGGAGCGCGGCGTTCACTGTCTGCTGCTGCGGAATACCATGGTCCTGAAGTTCAAGGAAAAAATTATCCTTTCCGAAAATCTCCTGATATTTCAGAGCGCATTTTTTTGCCTCATCCACAAGCCCTTTCTGAATGTAGCGCGGAACCTCGCCCGCCAGACATGCCGAAAGGGCGATGATACCTTCATGATATTCCCGAAGAACCTCCATGTCCACGCGAGGCTTGTAATAATAGCCCTCCGTAAAGCCGCGGCTCACTATTTTCGTCAGATTTTCATAACCCTTATTGTTTTCTGCAAGGAGCACCAGATGATAATAACGGTCGTCACCGCCCGTCAGCTCCCTGTCAAAGCGGGAATTTGGCGCAACGTACACTTCGCAGCCGAGTATCGGATTGATCCCTTCCTCCCGGGCCGCACGGTAAAAATCTATCACACCGTACATCGCCCCGTGATCCGTGATAGCTGCCGCCGTCATTCCCAGCTCTTTGACACGCTTTACATATTCTTTAATTTTATTGGAACCGTCCAGCAGGCTGTATTCCGTGTGAACGTGTAAATGTGCAAATGCCATATCAACCTATTCCTTTTCCGCAGCTTGCGTATAACCGCCTTCGCCGCTGTCTGTCAGCACAAGCTTTCCGCCCTGAACTTCATATGTTTCATAAAAACGCCGCTCCCCTTCCGAAAATGTCACGTGGATGAGCCCGTTTTCCCGCTGCAGGCAGGCAACCTTTCCGGTATCGCCCCCCGCCTGCCTCATAATACTCGCATATACCGCTTTTCCATTTTCATAATCAAAAATATCATCCAGCGGCATCCCACTCAACTCATACGGTATCGCCGTTCCTTTTTCTATGTGGAAATACTCCGGAGCAGACGCTTCTTTTCCTGCCGCCCACGCAAGCAGTACGCCTGTTCCATCCGCCGCAAAACTTCCCATATCTTCAAGACATCTTACGGGCACACCTTCCTTTACTGTAAATAAAAGGTCGTTCCCGCCGCCGATTCCATATCCTTTAAAAAGCTGTGCCGCCGTATTTCCCGTTCCGGCTTTTTCCATCCCCTTTAACGGGATGTTTTCCTCAAGGAGCTGCGGCGTATCACCCGCATACCAAAGGTCGCATACCGGAGCGCCAAATGCCCCGTCATAACTTCCGACTGCCACAAATGCCTCTTTTGTCCCACTGCGGTCAAAATCTGCCGCCGAGACAAAACAAACCGCATCCTTCGGATACTCCTGCGCCATAAGCACACTTTCCAAAGCCTTTTTCTCTGCTGCCCGCATCGTGTGCAATGCCTCGCTGACCCGATTCGCCTGCAACTCTGCCGGGATTTCATTTAAGCTTTCCAGCTCCTGTTCCCGCTCTTCCCGATCCTCAAAATAGTATCCTTCCCCGCCGAATGAAAGGCCGTCTTTTTTCAGTTTTCCATCCTCCAGCATAGAAATCTGCCACGTATATTCCGCTACCGCATGCCCTATTTCTTCTCCATTTTCAGATGCTTCCCCGATGCAGCGCTTCCTGTATCCGACCATCCCGTCGCCGACCAAAAAAAACTCATAAGCATATTCTGTTCCGCCGTCTATGCTCGTATAAAACTGCATCTCCAGCTCCCTTTGATATTGCTTTGCCGCTTCATCTGCTTCCTCTGCCCGGGCGTATGCCAGATATTCCTGCACGGACAGTTCCTTCCATATAAAAGGTGTAAATCCCTCAGCCGTCCGCCTGTAAAAATACGGCACAGTATTTTCTCCGTCCGTCCATTCGCCCACAAGAGGATCATACCGGAATGCCTCCGCCGGATAATCTACCCGGATTCCTCCTTCTGTCACATGGACGGAAACCGAATCTGTAAAAAAGGGCTGCACCTGATCTTCTATTACAGTATAAACCGCCGCCTTTTCCTGCTTCTCCTCCTGCATCCTCACGACCAGATAAGGCTCTGCCTCTCCCGTCACAAGCTGCATTCCCGTAAAAACCGTATCATCCAAAAGTTTTTTCGCCGTTTCGCCGTCAAAATACCACAGATCACCCTGCACCCTCTGCCGCGCCACTAACGGAGTTTCCTCAAAAATAAGAAGGAAGCTCCCCTTATCTTTTCCGTTATAACGCTCCATATTCTGTATACACAGCATTTTGTCATCATAGCTTTCCTGCGACAGTACTGTTTTCAGAGCCGTTTCCTCTGTCCAGAACAGTTCGTCCTTTCCCGTCATTTTTCCGGTAAAATCCGCGCCCTTTTCTTCCATCAGGGAAGAAATCTCCTCCGGGACTTCTTCCATGAGTGCCGGGAACACAATCTGGCGAAGCGCTTCCCTTACCTCTGCTGTTTCCGAAATACTTTCCGTCTCCGCTCCAGCAGCGCTCTCCACATCGCTTTCCGTCTCTGCCATACTTTCTCTTTCCGCACCGTCTTCTGTCTCCACATCACTTTCCGTCTCTGCCGTACTCCCCGTTTCCGATTCCTGCGCGCCTGCTGTCTCTGCACCGCTTTCCATTGCTGTCTCTGTGGAATCTGCCGGCTCTGCCACGACCTCCTCCGTCTTTCCTTCAAACATCGCTTCGCCTGCATGCTGAGCCTTCTGCGCATATTCTCTGACATACCCCGGCGCACAGCCAGCCGCCAGCGTCAACACCAAAATCAGTGCCATTGTCGCCTGTTTCTTTCTCATATGTATCCGTTCCTTTCCGCATTCTGCGAAAAACAAGCCATGCCCAAAAAACACTCCGGACACAGCGATCATAGTTCTCGATTCCCCTCAGGGTGTGTGTTTTATTTTACTATGCGGGTATAAAAATAACAAGGTCAGAGATTTGAAAGAAATAAGCATACAGATAAAACTATAAATAAAAGAGTGTGCGCCATGGCACACACTCTACGTCAAGCGCGGTCGCGTCAGCGACACTTTCGCCGCGCGCGAGTACACATAAAAAAAGCGCCCTTCTGCCTAAAAAAGGGGGGGAGGGTGGCAGAAGGGCTCTAAAGC
>Cobain_p2__coassemble_487_pt1 | contig 149458 bp, 153 predicted proteins | sample Cobain_p2__metabat2_high_PE_012 | metagenome-assembled genome bin Cobain_p2 | reverse complement strand
CCGATAAAGTTAAAAATGGTGATGGTAACAATACCCGGCTTTGCCAAAGGTAAAAAATTCCCGGTTTATCCGGTAAAGCGCCTGAATCTCCGTTTCATCCAGCCTTCCCCATTCATCCGCAAACGGTTTTCTGCATTCCAGCGTCATATCTACCCCGCACAGCCGGAGATGATATTTCGCATTGCGGGGATACTGCCTGCGCTCCACCCACGAGCACACTGTTGCAAATGCCTGGACTGCATCCGCCTGTGCCTCATCCTTATTTCTCACCAGCCAGTGATACAGCCTGGGATGATAATTTGCCATCACGCCGCAGTAACCTGCCGCACCATCTTTCAGACTCTGGAGAAGCGTTGCCGTATTCGCGTTAAAAAGCTGAAAATCCGTCCCCGCTATCGCTTCCAGCTTTTTTCGGATCTGCTCTTCATCGCAGCAGGTATCTTTCAAAAATCCTATTCTGCCCGTAGATGCACAAAACTGTAAAAGCTCCGGCGTTAACAGTCTTTTGTAAGGATACGGACACTCATACAGGCCGAACACACATTCCGGAACCGCTTCAAGCAGCCGTTCCAGCCGCTTTTTGAGTATATCGTCTCCTTCTTCCTCCAAAGCCAGGCGATTTGTCACAAGCACTACCGCATCCGCTCCCGTTTTTGCCATCCGGGAAATTTCTTCTATCTGGTCTTCTTCCTTTTCCGAAATATGACCCGATACCACAACCGGAACTCTGCCCGCAGCTTTTTCCACAACAAAGCGGCCCAGCTGTTCCCGCTCCTCCAAATCCAAATAAAACATTTCACTGGACTGACACACTGCAAAAATGCCGTCCACACCATTTTTCACATACCATTCAACCAGCTTTTCTGTTGCCGGATAATCAATTTTTCCATTTCTGAAGGGCGTCACCATTGTCACCCATGCCCCGCTGGCAAGTTTTCCTTTTTTCATATGTATCTCCATTCCGAAGCGCGAATAACACCGGGCTGTTTGTGACGCTCCGACACAAACAGCCGCATCATACGACATATGTTACTGTAAAAACCGAATCTGCCAGAATACGATGCTCTGGCGTTTCCATGTATAGGTAATATAAATATCCTCTCCATCAGCAATAACGGCCGGATAAGAAAATTCTGCCCGGATTTCATTTTTCTCACAGGGAACATGTTCCAGAATGACCGGCTCAGTCCAGCTTTTCCCGTCATCTTCCGATACAAGAAATGCAATTGGCGATCGGGGTCCCCAGTTTTGAGAAACCGGATTGCAGATCAGCACAAGCCGGCCGCCGGCTGTTTTTACCAGATCAATGCCGCAGTTATTATTGGGAATTTCTGTCTTTCTTGCAGGTTCCCAGGTTTTTCCTCCATCCATTGAACGGCTTTCAAACAAAAATCCTTCGGTACTGCGCATCAGCATCCGCACATTTCCTTCCGCATCTTCCCATAAAGATGGCTGAATCACCCCCGGCCCATTTAGACTTGTCCGGTCAATCGGAACCATTTCTCCTGCCTTCCAGCTTTTTCCGCCATCCTCTGAGCAATCTGTAAAACAATTCCAATCTGTTTCAGTCTCGATTGATGCCGGAGCAAGGATTCTCCCGTCTTTCAGACGCAGGCATTTATTTTTTACAGGTCCCCGTCCTCCTTTATCCCCTTCGACAAGCTCCCGTTTTTGACTCCAGGTCCGTCCTCCGTCTATTGATTCTTTTACCAGAGTACGCCACTGGGGAATCGTCTTTCCCGCTTTGTAGAATAAGACAAGGCGCTCTCCTTTTGTAAACAGTACCGGATTCCAGCAGGGCTCTCCCTCTTCCTGGGCAATCTTTTCCGGACGGCTCCAGCCTCCTGCATTTTCGCGGCTCATCCAGATTGCACAATCGCTTTCCCCTTCCTTTGTCCCTGCAAACCAGGCGCACACAAAAGATCCGTCTGCCAGCCGGCACAGTGTCGAAGCATGGCACTGATTAAAAAATCGCAGCGGCTCAAATATATGTTCATGTCTCATAATCTGGTACAGCATAAATTCCTCCATTCCGAAATATACATCGCCTGTTACTGGCGCGTATTTTTCCGATATTCATTCGGCGATACCCCTTCCAGCTTCTTAAAGGTCCTGAAAAACGTCGTTCGGTTTTCAAACCCTACCAGCTCTCCAATCTCACCCACGCTTTTTGAAGTAGACAAAAGCAATTCCTTTGCCCGGGTGATCCGCACCAGACTGATATACTCTGAAAGGTTCACTCCGGTCCTCTCCTTAAATACTCTCGAGAGATACTTTGGACTGATTTCTACAGCCTCTGCCACATTTTCCAGATAAATACCTTCCGCAAAATGTTCTGTAATATAGGCAAACACCTTTTCCAGCGCATTGTCCTGCTTATCCTGCTTTTCCTTTTTGGAAGTCATTGCAATGCATGCGGAATAGAACTCCTTCAAAGCGGTTTCTCCTCCTGCATTCGCATTTTCTTCCATCAAAAGTATCTGGTTCCAAAGCTGCTCTGCCTTTTCCGGATTTTCGCCAACCGTATCAAACAGAAAATCATACCCAACATGATACAACTCAAAATATAACAGCTTCAGCAATCCTTCATAAACGCCGGCTTCCCGATTTTCTTTCAGGATTTTTTCCAGCAGCCCATGAGCCTTTTCCTCCTGCCCTCCTGCCAGAAAATTCATCAGCTGATTTTTTTCCTTTCTGGAAAAGCAGATTCCAAACTGTACCATCTCTGCATTATATTCCATGATCAGTCGCCCGTTTTCTCCTGAAGAAACGACCTCTTCAGCCTGTTCCAGGCGAAGTGCAGTCTGCGCCTCCCACACAATCCGACGGACATCTCTTACCTCTGCTGATGCCCGGGAACTGATCCCGCAGCGGATTCTGCAGCAATCTGTATCTCCGGCAAACAGCTCCTGAACAGGCTTTACAAGTTCGGTCAAAAACTCTTCTACATTCTCTCTCCATTCAAAAAAGCAAATGCAGCGGCTCCCGGAATCCGGCACCAGACAACAGCCTTCCTTCCCGTCCATCATCTGCTGCAGAAGAAAGGGAAGATTTTTTTCAATCAGCTCTCTCTCATGTTCTTTAAATTCATAATAATAATTTTCCAGAAAATCCACCTGACAGATCAGACATCCCATCTTCTGCGTTCGTACCCCTGCTATTTCGAGATAATCTGCAAGCAGTTCCCGATCCTGCTTTTCTCCCCATAAAATAGCATGTACCATCTCATCGAAATTTTTCTCCATCAATCTTTTCTGAAAGTCCAGAATCGTTCGGTTCCGATTCCAGAACCGGTCCAGCTCCTCAGGAATCCCCTTGGTCAGCTCTGCCGGTTCCCTCCCATTTTCTGCCAGAGCCAGCTTCTGAGCCACGCTGTGGAGCGGATGGTAGATCCGTCTTGTATAAATCAGCGTCAATATGAAAAAGAGAACCATCGTCAAAAGGAAAAAGAGAAGCATAAAACCATTGCCCTGAAAAATCTTTTCCCTGAAAAGCTTTTTGGGCGTCAGAAGGAAAAAATCCAGCTCCCGTTCTGACCTGCATCCCGCAGTGATCCATTCCCTGCCATCCAGCTGTACACTCGCCAGAACAACCGGAGTTTCTCCGACCAGGCCAGACAGTACCCTGTTTGCCTCTTCTGAAAAGGAAACACCTCCCCCGGAGAAAAATACATTTCCCTCTCCATCCAGGCATACAATGCCTTGTGCATCCATCATGCGTCTTCTCAGGAAGTTCTCCTGCAGCCGATACGCCGATACCTCCGTCCCTAAAACAACCTGTCTTCCATTTATATTGCGGGAAATCACAAGCGGCATGACCGCCTCTTCGTTTCCGCCGGAATATTTCTCATGCACCTTCTCCGACACCAGTCCGTATACGGCATCTCCTCTTTCCAGAAGCTTCCTCCATTCTGCCGACGGATAGCGTTCATGTTCTCTTACTACGTCAAAATACAGGGAAAAATCGCTCATCCCCTGTTCTGTGATCACATAATCATCATCATAATATAAAAAAACATCTTCTGCATAATCAGAAACAGATGCCGCGTGCAGCTCCATCCATCCGGTCAGCTCCAGAATATCCTGCTGCCCCGCCTTTTCCCCGCTCTTTGGAATCAGTCTCGCAAAGGCCTCATTATACAGCAGCTTATATCCCGCTTCATAAACCTGCTGAACATTTCGTTCCCATTCTTTTGAAAACTCTGTCAGCCCCTTTACCATTTCCTGCTCAAAACGCTCTCTGTGTGTTTTTAAAGACTGTGCATAAATCAGTGAAGAGACAACAAGAAAAATGAGAAAAAATGTAAAAAAGAACATAAAAATCCCCAAATACCCCCTGTATTCTCTGCCTGACGTTCCTTTTTCACATTTTTTCTGTCTCATATCCATCTCCAGTATCTTTTTTATTTGCGGAAAAGTGGGGGCAAACAGCATGCCCCCGCCTTTTCTTTTCTCTTATTCCGCTTTCATTTTATCATAAGCGCGGTTATAAATCTCCTCAATTTCTGTCGCGCCTGCTGCTGCCAGCTCATCTGCAAATCCATCCCACTCGGAAAGCGGTCTCTGGCCGGTAATGAATTTGTCAATTTCCTGATTGAACAGCGTGATCACATTGGCTTCCAGTGTCTTTAATTTCTCTACATCTTCTTCTGTATACAGAAGCTCCAGAGAGTTACGTACATGCATGGTCTTGCCTTCTTTTGTCCACTCGTCAATCTGGGCACCCATTTCAACCATTTCCGGATCTGCGGTCTGCTTAAACCAGCTCTCATCGATATAAGGTGTAAAGTTATTGCTGCCTGCGCCGATTTCTGCCTGAATCGAAGCAATTACATCGTCGGAAGAGGAATGCTTTGCAAGCAGATCGGGATTGATGATCGGCTCGCCATCCACCATATCATAGGTTTCACCCTCAATACCGAAGTTACATACATTTGCACCTTCTTCAGAATACATCCAGTCGAAGAATTTTACAACATCTTCCGGACGTTCTACCTGACTGCTGATTACAATATTTGCTCCCAGCCAGTCTCTCTGGTAACGCAGAGAACGGGTTTCCCCTTCGGAATTTTCCATAGGAGGGATCATTTCAAAACGGGCATTGGGATCTAACTCTCTCAGCGCCGGATTAAATGTACGTGCCGCAAAGGTATTATTATCATAGTAAGCAAACAGTTTACCGCTGGAGAGCTTTTCCCAGCAGATATCTCTGGTCATTACCGCATAATCGGGATCCAGAAGGCCGTCTGCATACATATTGTGAACGAACTCCAGAACGAGCTTAAAGTCATCCTGAATCGGTCCGTATAAATATTTGTCCTGATCCGGCTCATAGTACATTCCGTTATTTGTCTTAAATTCTTCAAATCCGCCTGTTCCAAGAGGAAATGCCAGCTGTCCGAGCAGGTAATTGGTTCCCATTCTGCTGGACATTGCATACATATCCGGATGCTTTTCCTTAATTTTGAGCATAACATCATAAAATTCATCCCATGTTGTCGGCATGGGCAGATTCTGCTCTTCCAGAAGATCTGCGCGAATCAGAGGCATTGTCGCCGTTCCGATTCTGAATTTCTCCAGATTTGCAAAAGAATACAGATTTCCATCCAGATACAGGCTCTTGGCATCCATCTTACGCTCCGGAGTATTCAGTGCTGCCAGATAATTCGGCATATATTCTTCATACTCGGACAGATTCAGGAACATACCGCTGCGTGCATAGTCCTTGATGTTTCCGGTTCCAACTTCCATCGCATCCGGAATTTTATTGGTTGCCATGTACATACTTGCTTTTGTACCATAATCGCTGGAAGGAACCGCCTTGATCTTTAAGTGAACATTTGTCTTTTCAAAGATCTCTCTAAGCACTGCACAGTCTTCGCTGATCGGAGCATAAGCGTTTTCCGGCTGTAAAAGTTCAATTGTCAGCTCCTCAGCCAGAAGCTTCTCCCCTTTTGCTTCCTGCGCCTCTTCTGTTTTTGCGGTGTTCTCCGTCTCCTGCCCTGCTTCTGCAGAAGCCGCCGGAGCGCTCGCTTCTTTTTCTGCGCCGCAGCCTGCAAGCATTGACGCTGCCATGACACCCGAAAGCATCAGGGCACAGATTCGTTTGTACTCTCTTTTTTTCATATTTCCCTCTCCTTTTTAAAAGATTTTATATACTGGCGGAAATCAATTCCGCCCGGATACCATTTACCCTTTCAGAGCCCCTACCATAATTCCTTTTACAAAATATTTCTGTATAAAAGGATATACCAGAAGAATCGGAAGCATTGTTACAAAAACAACCGCATATTTTACATTTGTTGCAACAATCCCCACATCCTGCGACATGGATGCCGCGCTGGATGAAAGCGCCGCCGTTTCTCCGGAAAGCACGATATTTCTCATGATCAGCTGCACCGGATATTTTGCCTTATCATCCAGATAGATCAGCGCATTAAACCAGCTGTTCCAATGTCCTACCGCATAAAACAGCACCATTGTCATGATAGTCGGAACCGACAGCGGCAAAACAATTTTTCCAAAAATCACAAAGTCCCCCGCTCCGTCCAGATGTGCGGATTCATAAATTTCTTCCGGAATCTGCTGGAAAAATGTTCTCATAATTACCATGTACCATGCATTAATCGCTCCGGGAAGTACAATTGCCCATATTTTATTAGTCAGGTTCAGCTGATCCACTACCATGAAGTTTGCAATCATACCCGCATCAAAGAACATCGTAAAGATAATCATAAATGCGAATACATTCCGACCGAAAAATTTTTTTCGGGAAAGAGGATATGCACACATGGCCGTCATCGCCACATTGATAAACGTTCCCACTACCGTATAAATAACCGTGTTCAGATAGGACTTAGGAATATCCGGAGATTCCAGAACCGCTTTATATGATGAAAAATTGATTCCTACGGGGAAAAATTTTACCTCTCCGCGCAATACCGCATATCCATCACTGATAGAAATAATAAACATGTAATAAATCGGATACAGCACGATAATACAGCAGACAATCAGTAAAACATAATTTATCGTCAGAAAAATAATATCTGCTGTGCTGCGTCTTTTTTTTACGCTTTTTACGCTAGCCATTTGACAACCTCCCTTTCCTTACCAAAGAGCACCCTCGCCCTCGCTTACCTTATTGGCAAAGCGATTTGCGATGATGACCAGAATCAGCGAAACCACTGACTGGAACAGACTGACCGCCGTTCCATATCCGTAATCCGCTCCCTGTAAGCCTCTTCGGTATACATAAGTGGAAATAACGTCCGCTGTCTCATAGGTCGCTCCATTATAGAGCAATATAATTTTTTCATATCCTACCGAAAGCATGCTTCCAATATTTAGCAAAAGCTGTACGGAAATGATCGGTAAGATTGCAGGAAGACTGATATACCACGCCTGCTGCACCTTATTTGCTCCATCGATAACCGCCGATTCATACAACTGTGTATCTACGCTGTTTAAAGCAGCCAGATACATGATCGATCCCCATCCGGCTCCCTGCCAGATACCGGATGCAATATAAATGGTACGGAACCATTTCGGATCCGTCAAAAATGAAATCGGCTCTCCTCCGAACGCCACGATGATCCGGTTGATCATTCCATCTGTTGTCAAAAAATCCACCAGCATTCCGCAGATAATAACGGTTGAAAAAAAGTGCGGCAGATATGTGATACTCTGTACCGATTTTTTAAAGAAGCGATTCCCGACTTCGTTGATCATCAACGCCAGTATAATCGGTACCGGGAAGGAAAATATGAGAGAATACAGACTGATCAACAATGTATTTCTCAACAGCTTCCAGAAATCCGGCATATTAAAAAAGTCGATAAAGTGCTTCAATCCTACCCATTCACTTCCCCACAGACCTTCTACCGCATTATAGTCCTTGAAGGCCAGGGTCAGCCAGCCCATTGCTCCATAACGAAAGATCAGAAAGTACAAAAGTGGTAATGCAAAAATCACATATAGCTGTCTGCTCTGCCACAATCTGACTCCGATTCCTTTTTTGAATGATGTTTTCCGTGCTGCTGCAGCCTGATGCTGCAATGCCGGTTCTTTTCTCTTTTTCATTTGCGCCCTCCTTTGCTTTCCCCGATTGTGTCGGTTTCCCGCTTTGCACCGGCTTTTGTCTGACAGCGTTATTGTAGCAATCCCGTTCTCTTTACGGCAAGACACGGTTTTCTTTTTTGTTTCCTTTTTCCTCTTTTTGATGTTGCATTTTCTTCTTTCTGTTGCATTTCTCCACAAAACAATGGTAACATGCACACATTCCCATTATTTCTATAAATTTTTTATAAACACTGCCGATTCTTTTGTAATACGAATTGACTTTCTGCACAACAGCTATTAGAATATTTATATTCCATAACATAAGCTATCAGAAAATATAATTATCAAGGAGGTACTACTTATGGGACGTTTTACATTACCCCGTGATCTTTACCACGGAAAGGGTTCTCTTGCAGAACTTCAGAATCTGAAAGGAAAACGTGCCGTGATCGTAGTCGGCGGCGGTTCCATGAAGCGGGGAGGTTTTCTTGCTCAGGCAGAACAATATCTGAAAAATGCCGGCATGGAAGTCCGGCTGTTTGAAGGCGTCGAGGCAGATCCTTCTGTAGAAACTGTTATGCGCGGTGCCAGGATGATGCAGGAATTTGAACCGGATTGGATCGTTGCGATGGGCGGCGGCTCTCCGATCGATGCTGCCAAAACCATGTGGGCTTTCTATGAATACCCTGACGTTACCTTCGAAGAGCTCATTACTCCTTTTTCTTTCCCTGAGCTTCGTCAGAAAGCTCATTTCTGTGCCATCCCCTCTACTTCGGGAACAGCAACCGAGGTTACCGCCTTCGCTGTTATTACCGATTATCAGAAGGGAATCAAGTATCCTCTGGCAGATTTCAACATCACTCCTGATGTTGCTATCGTTGATCCTGCGCTTGCAGAAACCATGCCTCCTAAACTGGTCGCTCATACCGGAATGGATGCTATGACACACGCCATTGAAGCTTATGTATCCACTCTGCACTGCAACTATACTGATCCGCTTGCCCTTTATGCGATCCAGATGATCCACCGTTATCTGAAAAAATCCTATGACGGCGATATGGAAGCCCGCGGCCAGATGCATGACGCACAGTGTCTTGCCGGTATGGCATTTTCCAATGCATTACTCGGCATCGTTCACTCCATGGCGCACAAGACAGGCGCAGCCTTTACCGGAGGACACATCATCCACGGTGCAGCCAATGCCATGTATCTTCCTAAAGTAATCCGCTTCAATGCAAAGAATCCGGAAGCTGCAGAGCGTTATGCGCAGATTGCAAGATTCCTTGCCCTGCCCGGAAATACAACAGAAGAGCTTGTAAATGCATTAATTGAGGAACTGCGCAATATGAACCGTCAGCTCAATATTCCTCTGGGAATCAAAAACTATGGAGAAGGCGGACTTCCTGCAGATACTTCCATTATCGATGAAAAAGAATTTATGGAAAAACTTCCTTCTGTTGCAGAACTGGCAATCGGAGATGCCTGCACTGGAAGCAATCCCAGAATCCCTACACAGGAAGAGATGGAAAAACTTCTGAAAGCTTGCTATTATGATGAAGAGATTGACTTTTAATCAGACAGCCAGAATCTATTCCTATTTATAAATCAAAGGACCGCTGTTCTTTTTTGGACAGCGGTCCTTTGATTTTTCCATAATCAGTCAACTAACCCTATTCTCTTTTTTCCCATCCCCGGATCAGTTGTTTTTTTCTCTTTTGTTTCTGTCGTTTCGGATTGTTTCCCATATACACTCTGCCGCAAATTCCGACCCGTCTTTTGATGCATGCGCTCCATCCGGTCCATACATTTCTGTCTGCGGATCCTTTTTCCGTTTTTCCCACCACAGCTCTCCCACGGGAGCAAGCAGCGCGTCAATTCTCTTTGCGGCTTCTCTGTGTGCCGTGGTCATCACGGGCTGGCTTTTTTCATCGTCCTTTTGCGCCCAGGTCATATAGATTACCGGCCTGCTTCCAGCTTCCCGCATCCATTCTCCCAGCCTGCTTACCGCTTCAAACAGTTTGTCTTCCGGTCCGAACGGATGAGCATGCTCCTGCAGCACCACATAATCATAATTTCCATACAAAATATTGAATCTCACATCCGGCTCCAAAGCATGCTGCTCCAGATACCATCCCCCATGAGCAATCATTGTAACTTCGCAGTTTTCTCCTTCTTCCCGGAATCTGCGGGCGACCATTGCCGGCATATCATTGTAATAGGTATGGCTGTTCCCGATAAAAAGAATTCTCAACTTTTCTGACATAAACGCCTTCCTCCTCTTCATACTGCAAAAAATATTATGTATCGAGTCCATTTTACCACATTTCACGCCTGTTTTAAATCTACAAATATAATCTGTTCTTTACGGCAGTTGACATTTCGGATACTTTGAAGCATTATTGTTACATACCCTGCCCGGCAATGTCAGGCGGCAATATACGTTTCATTGAAAGGATACCTTTTTATGCTTCAGGAACAAAAAGAAAAACGAATTTTAAAACTTTCTTTCACAGCCGGCCTTATATTCGCAATTGCCGAATTCTTTTTTGCCATCTTCAGTCATTCGCAATCCGCGCTGACAGATGCCGTATATGATGCCTCCGAGCTCGTTTTTATTGCTCTCATTCTTTTTCTGACACCGCTCTTCCACCGTCCGGTTTCCGAAAAATTTCCTTACGGTTTTTATCAGGTGGAAACCATTTTTCTTCTGATCAAGGGAGTTATGATGCTCTCTGTCACCTTCGGAATCTCCGCCCAGGTCATTGAGTCGATCCTGACAGGAGGCAATCCAATCAACAGCACGCAGGTTTCCCTGTTCCAGCTGTGTCTGGGCTGCGTAAGCATCCTTGTTTTCATCATCATGAAACGGATGAACCGTAATCTTTCCTCTCCCACAGTCGATGCAGAAATTCTCGGGTGGAAGATGGATATCGCATACAGCTTTGGCTTATCTCTTGCGTTCTTTTTTTCCAATCTTCTGGAAAAGACACCTCTAAGTCCCATTGCCCCTTATTTTGACCAGATCATTGCTATTATCGTTATGGCGCTGATGCTTCCCGAAAGTGTGAAAATGCTCTGGAATACCATTAAAGAACTTTTTCTTTTCGGCCCGGATGAAGAAACCCTGCAGATCATAAAAGACATCAGCGAACCTTTTCTCTCTGCAAAAGCATTTCATCCCGTTTTCTTTGATATCACGAAAACAGGCCGCCACATGTGGGTCAGCATTTATTTTACTGCGGACAAAGATTTACTGAGTGTGACAGATTTAAAAAATGTTTCTGACCATATTAATGCCGCAGTCGGAGAACAATTTCCGGACTGCACCTGCGAGCTTCTCATAGCACCGGAATAACACTCCCTCTATTTATCAGAATTTTCACGATTCAGGCAGCCGTTCTCCGATTTCCTGGTAAACGGCTGCCCTTCTTTTCTCCTTTTTACAAAACAATAATAGTTACTATTGCTTTTTTCTTTCTCCTCAGTTAGAATAGTACCAAATCACTATTACAGACACTCAGGAGATAATGCTGAACATGCATACATCAAGTCATACATATTATCCCGGGCACGAATCCCGGATTTCATCTTCACAAAATCATCAGACAGCCGTTCCGGAGCTATGCAGACTGATACCCGATCCAAAATTATATGACGTTCTCAAACAGATCCAAACGGAGTTTTCCTCAGATACCTACCGTCTGGAATTGCTGCTGGAGAAGTTTCGTTCTTTTTACAAGCAGGATCTTCCTCTTTCAGAAACCTATTCTATTCTGGAACGCGCCTGCGTCGAACTTGTCAGCAAGGAAGCTCCCGACTGGGAAATGATAGCCGCCCGCTTTCTCTCTCTCGATATCCGGAGGCGCGTGGAGCTGCAGATAAGCGCTCTGTCTTTTTCCAGCTGGCATGAAAAGCTTTCCTGGCTTACGGCTGAAGGATATGTCGGTGCCTTCCTTCTGGAACACTACAGCAAGGATGAGGTAGAAGAGCTGCATGCCTTTATAAAACCGGAGCGCGATACCCTCTTTAACTACAGCGGTCTCGACCTGCTCGCCAGACGCTATCTTATCTGCGACCACCAGCACCGGATTCTGGAAACGCCGCAGGAAATGTTTATGGCAATCTCCATGCATCTCGCCATCCCCGAGCGCGACCGCGTATACTGGGCAAAACAGTTTTACGACATTTTGAGTACTTTAAAAGTAACAATGGCAACGCCCACCATGTCCAATGCCCGAAAGCCTTTCCACCAGATGAGTTCTTGTTTTATTGACACTGTAGAGGATTCCCTGACCGGAATCTATCGCAGCATCGACAATTTTGCACAGGTAAGCAAGCACGGCGGCGGAATGGGGCTTTACTTCGGAAAGGTCCGTGCAAACGGCAGCACCATCCGAGGCTTTGAGGGTGCGGCAGGCGGCGTGATACGCTGGATCAAGCTTGTTAACGATACCGCTACCGCCGTAGACCAGCTGGGCGTTCGTCAGGGAGCCGCCGCCGTTTATCTTGACGCATGGCACAGAGACCTGCCCGAATTTCTCCAGCTTCGGACAAATAATGGTGACGACCGTATGAAGGCGCACGACATTTTTCCCGCCGTATGTTACCCCGATCTTTTCTGGAAACTGGCAAAGACTGACCTGGATGCCGATTGGTATCTGATGTGCCCGCACGATATCTATCTTACAAAGGGATATCATCTGGAAGATTTTTACGGAGACGAATGGGAAAGACGATATCTTGACTGTGCCTCAGACAAACGAATCCAAAAACGTGTCATGAGCGTCAAGGAAATCGTACGCCTGATTTTAAAATCCCTTGTGGAAACAGGCACGCCCTTTGCCTTTAACCGCGACATTGTCAACCGTATGAATCCCAATTCCCATCAGGGCATCATTTATTGCAGCAACCTGTGCACGGAAATCGCCCAGAATATGAGTCCCATGCATGTCAGCGCCCCGACGGTCACACAGGTAAACGGCGAAACAGTCGTCCTCCAGGAAACAAGACCCGGTGATTTTGTCGTCTGTAATCTGGCGTCCCTGACTCTGGGACGCATGAACGTCAATGACGATGACGAACTGTGTACTGTCATTTCCGCCATTGTACGCGCTCTTGATAACGTCATCGACTTAAACTACTATCCCATCCCCTACGCCGAGCTTTCCAACCGGAAATACCGTGCGATAGGTCTTGGAACAAGCGGCTATCATCATATGCTCGTAAAGCAGGGACTTCGCTTTGAGTCAGATGCGCATCTGAATTTTACAGATGCCCTGTACGAAAAGATAAATTATTACGCGCTCAAAGCCTCTATGGAGCTTGCCTGCGAAAAAGGAGCTTATCCCTGCTTTGGCGGCAGCGATTATGAAAACGGCTCTTACTTTGAAAAACGCGGCTATACATCGCCGCAATGGAAAAACCTTGCTGCACAGATTGCCGAAAAGGGCCTCCGGAACGGCTATCTTCTCGCCGTTGCGCCTACCAGCTCTACTTCCATCATTGCAGGCACCACCGCAGCCGTTGATCCTGTCATGAAAAAATATTTTATGGAAGAAAAAAAAGGCAGCATGCTCACCCGCGTTGCGCCGGATTTAAACGAAAAAACATTCTGGCTCTACAAAAACGCGCATCATATCGACCAGAACTGGATTGTAGACGCTGCAGGTATCCGGCAGCGCCATATCGATCAGGCGCAGTCGGTCAACCTCTATATTACGAATGAATATACGTTCCGCAGACTTCTGGCCCTCTATATCCGGGCATGGGAAAAGGGTGTCAAAACGCTGTACTATGTCCGCAGCCAGTCGCTCGAGGTAGAAGAATGCGAATCCTGCTCCTCCTGATGGAGACGGCCGCAAAAAATAAGATATGATATCGCTTCATTAAAATGCCGCTCATGCGGCGGAAATGGAAAAAATATGAAATTACAGAAAAAAGCTCTCTTTAATGCACAGGGCGATACCGATGTGAGAAAACGCCGGATGATAGGGGGAAATACGACCAATCTGAATGACTTTAACAATATGAAATACACCTGGGTCAGCTCCTGGTATCGGCAGGCAATGAACAATTTCTGGATTCCTGAAGAGATAAACCTGACTCAGGATATCAAGGACTACCGCCTTTTGACGGACGAGGAACGGACCGCTTATGATAAAATCCTTTCCTTTCTTGTTTTTCTGGATTCCGTCCAGACTGCGAACCTTCCAAATATCGGCGAATATATTACCGCAAACGAGATAAATCTCTGTCTGACCATTCAGGCATTTCAGGAGGCAGTCCACTCCCAGAGCTACAGCTATATGCTCGACTCTATCTGTCCGCCGACCAAACGGGACGAGATTTTATATCAGTGGAAATATGATGAACGTCTTTTAAAAAGAAATGAATTTATCGGCGAACAATATAACGCCTTTTTAGAGCATCGCGACCGGGAACATCTCGTCAGGACGATGATAGCCAACTACATTCTGGAAGGCATTTATTTTTACTCCGGATTTATGTTCTTCTACAATCTGGGACGCACCGGAAAAATGTCCGGCAGCGCTCAGGAAATCCGCTACATCAACCGGGATGAAAATACTCATTTATGGCTGTTCCGCAATATTCTCCTGGAGCTGCAAAAGGAAGAACCCGAGCTTTTTTCACCTGAAAAAGTTGAGGACTACCGCACGATGCTGCGGCGCGGCGTGGAAGAAGAAATCTCCTGGGCCGAATATGTGCTTGGAGACCGAATCGAAGGTCTTACAACGGAAATGATCTCCGACTATATCCATTACCTCGGGAACCTGCGCGCGACTGCACTCAATTTTGAGCCTCTGTACGAAGGCTTTAACGACATTCCCGAATCCATGAAGTGGGTCAATGTATACAGCAATGCAAATCTTATCAAAACAGATTTTTTTGAAGCAAAATCTACCGCCTATGCAAAATCCGGGGCAATCGAGGATGACCTGTAAAAACAGATTTTTCAGTTTCTTTTCATGCCATGCAAAAAACGCCGCAATCCCTGAGGATTACGGCGCTTTTTACGCTTATGGAAATTCAGTTTTTAGAATTTGCCTTCCTTAGCAGCCTCTTCGATAGAAACAGTAACCCTCCATTCTATTGTACTCCAATGCTCTTTTGTTAATTACCCGTCATTTACAGAGGTAATTTTACATCTCCTGAGGTTTTCTTATCTTTATCTTGTCAATCCAGTATTTTTACCTTATGTACAACGCCGCAAACTCCCAGTGGCGCAAGCTGTTGCCGGATAGCCTCTGCCTGCTCACGGGTCCAGACATCTGCCACAGATACGGTATAAATCACTCCCGGCTCTGTCGGAGGCTGCGACCACAGCGTCGGATCCTCATAGGCAATATTGAGATCCACATCGCCCTTGATGCCTGCCACCTCTCCACAGCTCGTATACTGCCACGCAGTAAGACAGCGATCAACTGATGGCCTATAGCTCTGATCTGGCGCATCTGCAAACTGCATGGTGTGGTATCCTTTATAGTATCTCGCTACCCACAACCGTGTCCCAGTAAAAGCGTCAAAATCAAACCAGCGCTCCTTATATACATTCAGTCCGACGTACAACCCAAAACCGTACCCTGCTGCCGTGATAATCTCCTGCGCCGCACGGATGCACTCTGTCAGCTTTGTAGCGCCCAGCGGCCGCAGCATATCTTTATCCTCAACATCCCACCAGACCATCGTGCCCGTCAGATGATGGGACCTCAACAGCTCCACGACCTGCTGTGCTTCCTGTCGCGCCGCGTCTGCTGTGGCTGCGTATGTATACTTATATACAGACACAGGTATATTGTACTTCCGGCATCCCTCCAAATTTGCACCAAACCGATGGTCCGTCTTGCCCGACCGGCGCACGCTTCGCAGGATTGCGAATGCAACTTTCGCCACTGCCACCTGCTCCCAATCTATTGTCCCTTGATTATCCGATACATCTATTCCTTTCCACATTTTTCTCAACCTCACTTTCTTTTGTACCCCACGATCATCCCTGCGCCAGCATCGTTTATCACGGTCGTTGTTGGGCTGTAGGTATGGAGCTTTTTGTAGGCGGCGATTGTTTCGGGCGGAAGCGGTGTGCGGATGGGTTCTGCAAGGCAATACATGGCATAAGCTTCCGGCAGGCTATTAAGCAGATTCGTAAGCTTTTCCAACGAATCAATCGTACTATCTGCAAAACCGATGCGGATTTCTGAATTTCCCGCATTCGTAATCGCCCATACATAATCACCAATCATATTGTAAGGGTTTCCGAGTCTTCCTATATTGCTTATCGTCCCTTTAACATTCGCCCCAAATAATGATGCAGATTTTATTCTTGACGAAAACCAAAATCCACTAGCATTTGACGCCCGGCTTTGTTTTGACCATAATAAACTTTTCAAATCCAGCTTCTCTATCCGCTGCACCCTCTCGCCCCTCGCAAGGTCGATCTCGTCCGCCCCCCACTGCTGACCGTCCTTATCTGTGTAATTACCGCCGGAGGATACTGGGATTCCGGGCAGACCGCCGGGAGTGGGGATGATGAGTGTTTGCTTTTTATATTCTTCGTTTAAGATGTTTGGAGCATAGCCAATATAAAGCTCGTCTGTATTTTTATCAGGTGCATTAACAGCCTGATACAGATATAAGCCTTCCGCTTTTACGGTAAATGTATATCCATCTCCGTCATATCTCTTTGGCATCATACACTCTTTGTCTACAATTCCTGTGGAGTTTGGTATTGTTAATTTTTTGGTAGTATATCCGTAATCATATAATTCAGCGCTATTTTTAAAGTTTTTGTTATACTCATTCATCACAAAACAATTGATAGTGGTAGTAATTATCTTTTCGCATTTAATGTGATACGTATATCCTTTCTTCAGCGAAAATGGTCTAACATCAAGGAAATAAGTCCCCTTTTGGATATACCCATTATTGCCAACCTCAATGCCTATCTCCCCGCTCTGCCCTGCGCTATCTATCTCCTGCGGATAGGACGGGGATGGTGAGGGTGCGCCACCTGTGTAGGGTTCCCATTGTTTTCCTCCAGAACCAGCGTTCAACATTATCTTGAGTCTATAATTATTGAATGTTGAGTTTTGCGAAATTCTTACAATGAAATAAGAAATCGTACTTTCTGGCGTTATTTTGACTGTCATGGCTCCTTCTGATGTTTGGTAAACCTTAGAATCCATGTTTAGTATAAGCCTAACATCCGGACTGTTTTGGATTGTAAATGTATATTCACCAGGAGTGAGTTTTTCCCAAAATACTTTTTTGGAAAATAAATCAACAGACGATGTTGCCGTTCCATTGACAACAATTTCATTATTCTCTACCGTGAAGGTAACGCCACCCTTTTCTTGACTGACAAACTCATTCCCTATATCAAACAACTGCGCCCCTGTCGTGCTCCCCTGCGTTGATTTGCCGTATATGGCGAGGGCGGTGAAGCGGCTGCCTTTGACCCCCTCCAGCAGGGCAGGGTTGCCTGTAACAACCGTCTGCTCTCCTGCCCCTCCCATGCGATACAGCACGCCCGGATTATCGCCTATATATCCCATCCCTGTTATTATTTCCGGTTCGATTTTTCTCATGAATGCCACCTACCACTCTAACGCCTGTACCTCAACACAGTTCTCTTCTGTCGTGTCTGCAAGAACGTACACTGTGTTTATCAAATCGCCGTATTGCCCTGCACAAAACGATACAAGAAGCTGTGCAACTTCACTCGGAATGCGAATCATGCCATCTGTTTTTGTGCTATCCGGCGTTACGCCTACCCAAATGTCGCCTGTTGAGAAGTTCTTTACCAATGCTCTCCGGCAATCAGTTCCCAAAGATACAGCCACCGCCTTGCCTGCCTGCGTGGATGCTGTTTTTACTTTTAATTTTGTCATGATGCACCTCCATCATTTATGCGAACATCCAGTCTTCTGCCAGCATATCAGCCTGTGACGCCAGCCATCCCATCTGTATACCAGATGTCCCAATAAATGCAACAGCCATATTCCCAATAGCTTCATGTTCGCAGTTGACGATAGTTCCGTCTGCTGCCGTAAAACTGATGTTCTTTGCGAGCGCAATGCACTGATTTTTTCCATTCCAGCCTGCTCTTTTAACTTTCATTCCACGTTTCATATACTTGATTGCAGTGCCAAAATCAAACATAGCCTCCCCGCCGAGGACAGGAGTTTTCCATTTTTCTGCAACCTCCCACTCATCAGAAAGAATATTCTCAATCGTATATTCCACCCGCTGAGTTTCTCGAATATCAAGCAAATCTTTTCCCGTATCAGAGTCAACCGTTCTGCACTTCATCATGATCGTTTTCTTTTCTTCATCCCAATACCAATATCCGCCCCATGACGGAAGCTTTACAGGGATTCCTGCTTTCATAGTCTTAAATGCGTCTGAAAATTGCATATTCTACCTCTTTCTTTTTAATAGGGCGACCGAAGCCGCCCCAGAATCACGCTTAACCCTGCGCGGGAGATTATCAGATCACCTTATCCTTTCTTCCGTTCCGGCGCCCTGAGAATCAATCTTATTCTTCAACACAGAGACATATTTCATCAGCCATTCCGGCACCGGTGCTCCCATGCGTCCTGCATTTTCGATTATGGATAATAATTCGTTAAGGACGTACCATACTGCTACCAGCAGTCCAAAAAATGCCTTTGTCGCTACTTCAAATCCTGCCTCCGCTGCCACTCTGAGAATCAGATAATCAACAACCATCGCCACAGCAATCACGCACAGGTAGCCTACTTTTTTGATGATGCCCTCCGCACCGCGCCGGGAACACCATCCATACGCCGGATCATCCGGATGGTCAAGGGCCTCCCTCTTGCTGGCCAGCATCCCTGTGATGTAATCCATAACCATCATTCCCATCAGCACGCACATCACCGGGAGCAAGATCCCCAGCTTTGCCGACATCCACGCAATAAACGCTGCTGCCGTCCCCTGAATTGCAATGTATACCTGTTTCATATGTTCCTCACTTTCTCCCATTTTGGGCAAAAATTAAGAGCCTTTCAGCTCCTGTTTACTCTGTCACTTCTTTCCACTGTCCTTCGGTCCCCATCACTCCCGGTTCCCATACGTTGTTGTCTACCAGAGACTCCCAGATTTTGCTCTTATGCCTCACTCTATCGCCCTTTTTATACCCGTTGGTGCTTAACGGTTGCTCCCAGTCCGGGATCACTCCGGAGTCTGGGATCAATACTTTGGCAAATAGGGACGGCGCCGCCTCTGGTGTCCACTGTGCCTGCTTGTCGTGATCGGTGAGCACGTTATACAGCACGCCTTTATAATTGACGCGCTGCCCCTTTGTCAAATGCGTTCCTTCTTTCAGCGCTTCCCACTCAGGGTACAGCGATGGAACACTTAACGCCTGTGCGTCCGTGTTATCTGCGGCGCTGAGTTTAGCCTGCCCCAACATTGCTTTCAAATTCTTTTTTGCCTTTTCTGTAAACATGTCATTCGCCCTCCAAGATTCCGTTGATTTCATCGATGCCGGTCGTGATGCTTGACACATCGTTTTCCAGTTTTGTAACCTTATCAGTCAGTCCCTCTGGCAGCTCTGCTGTTTCAACTTTTTCCATGTGCACAATGCATACATCCACATGGGATTCTGCAAATCCGCTTTCAGTGGATGCATCCTCCTGCTCGTAATTTATGGATGATATCACGTCAGGCGTGTATTCCAGCCCAGCGAATCTTTTAAATCCAGCATATCCGCACATCAGGTCAATCCCAACGTAATACCGCATCACAGCCGTATTAGCCGCATCTGAAAATGTGCCAATGATACTTTTTACATCGCTGCTTTTTATAGAGATTTGTAATGATTTCCCACTTTGGGTAATCCCATCAATCTCCAATTCTTTACCAGATTTAAATACGATTTTTTTCATATTTTTACCTCTTTTCTATTTTTAGGTTTTATTTAATATACATTTTGTTTTTACTCAACTAAGTAGGGATTTGAAGTTTCCTGATGGTGTCGGATTTTATCCCGATATACAGGACGGAGTCCGCGGATACAATACGGATTCTAAACGAGGTGCTGATACATTCACCCCTTTTAAAAAGACTGTGAACTTAGGGACAGGAACAAGGTTTGATGTATCATTATACTCAAATCATAAGAAATTCACAGCAGACAATTTTATAATCAAAATCGAAAGGGTAACAACTTCTCAATCTCCTACAGATAACGATCAGGATAATGGCAATGCCGGAGTAAACATATCTCCTACCGTGAGTTATGATGCCGAAAAAGGGATCGTTACGGTGTCTAGATTAGAAGGTATAGGGCGTTTTAAAACTTATGGATCAACAGGCTGTATTATCAAAAGTAAGGTTGAAGTCAGCGTTTGGCTCATATTTTAAACTGGCTACTCTACGGCATAGATAATTGTCATGCTATATTGATCCGTTCCGCTCGTATTTTCGCCATAAGCATGCTGATCATATGTGATCATATTTCCCGCGTAACTGCATGTAGCCGAATAATGAGAGCCTTGTCCGTATTTTTGAGCGTAAGTCATGATATGTAAGCCCGCATTTTGGATGCCTGCAAATAAAACCTTACCTCCTGCATCAAAACTGCCGTTACCGGTTACTGCCTTGGTTTTGATGGTAGGGCTACCCAATTTTTTTGTTACTGCATCAGCACCGCCGGTGGGGGAATAAGTAATATACACACCGTCCTCTCTGGCATCCAAGCCCTTTATTGCGCCGCTGTCGTTGAGGGCATGCAAATCCCTATTTAGCGCATCAATATTTGTCTTTGCATTCGCAAATCCGTTCGAGATTCGCTGTTCAAGGTCGTTCATATTTTTGGTGTTAAACGCATCGCCCTCCTGCGAAACCTGCCCCTCGCTGCGGGATACGTCATATGTTGCGGTTTCTCCGTTTGCAACATTTCTCAGCGACCGCCGCCCTGCGAATTCCACAAGGCGCGCCTTCCATTCTTTGGCGCTAAACCATGTATCTGCCATTACAAAATCCCTATTCCTTCCCCGGCGTATATCTCTTCGCCGCAATAATAATAACTGTCCATAACACGGTCATACACATATTTGACATCATGCAATATCCGTTCTATGGCGTTCCATTTTTGATAAGTAACCAGCGGCGGATCCGGCGTGTCAGGGGTATCTTTCAAGGTGCTCCATGCGTCGCGGATTTTCTGCACGTTGTTGCGGATTCGCTTAAAATCACTTACTCGCGGGATCTGTTCTCTTTCCCACGTTTTTGTTACCACGCTTACCGCCAGTACTCCGGCAATCTCTCGGATATTCCCTTCGATCCGGTTCAGATCTGCTGCATTCAATGCTCCCTTCATCCCGGCATCCCATTCTTTTTTCTCTTCTTCTGAAATTGTCCCGGCAGCGTATTTTTGATTCAGCAGACTTACCCGATCAACGTCCGCCTGTGTACGGTCATATACCCATTCCATCAGAAAATCCCTACCTCCTCATCCGCATACAGCTCTCCGGAGTAATACTCTTCCGTCGTCAACTTGTAGTACCCACGATATTTTGCTGTCCCGATAAATCCCCCCGCAAGGTCAATGCTGATTGATTCGATGCACGCAACAAAATTGCCGTGAGCCTGCAACGTATTTTCAACTTCCGCCCAGTCCCCTGCCTTTTCTTCCGCCGCCAAATGCCGCGTTTGAATGATCTGTTGGAGCTGGTAATAATCAAGAATGTTATCGGCTACTTTCTGCGCACTTTCATAATTCAGCAGCGTCCCGGTAAATGTTTTAGTACTCCGCACCTCTCCGGATTTGATATGCTCAATGCTGGAGAGAACCGCCAATTCCTCGCCGACATACTTTCGGCCCGCGATCGTGACCTCTGTGCGGGTATCCCCGGCAATTTCCAACACGACATAATACGGCATCTGCTTGACGATCCTGCCTGCCGACGCGGACATATTAGCCGCCGGATTGGTAAGCTGAATCGTATGCACGCCTGGTCCATACGTTCCTTTCGTGATCTCACTTTCCGCTTCATCCAGCACCCATGTCTTGTATTTCACATTCACATCTGACACATACGGGTCTGTCTTTAAGGACGTAGAAAACTTCCGGCTGCGTGGGATTGTTACCGATGTTCTTCGGTTCGCCTTCCGGATCTCAATGCCAGATCTTCGGGATGTGTTCGAAATCGCCGCACAGGCGAACAGAACTTCCCTCAGCGCCTTCTGACAGGACTGGATTTTCAACGTTCCATATAGTGGCATATTCGCCACCTCATCGTCCACCGTATAGTCCACAATCCCAGCCGCCCCCATGATTTCATCAATCACGCTTCCCGCCGGTTCTCCTGCATAAATTCGCCCGTCCTTAAAATCGACATTTGCCAGCATACCTTTGTAGTCGATTGCGGATATTTTGCTGACATTCTTAGCTGTGCTGTTGGAATCCATAAAAAATACGCCTAACGGCATTTTCACGCCGTCAACGATCTCATATGGCAGCATTTTTTGTTTTTTCTGCAGGGTTTTATGCAATCCATTCGGGTTGCCGATGTTAAAGGTATCATCAGGATCAATAAAATCAAAGGTAAGCTTATCCGTCTTGATCTGGTTACTGATCGGGTCTGTGTCATTCACAAGTTTCGCGCTTTTTATAACCTCCGGTCCCCAGATATACGTTGTGCCATACTCAATGTAATTCAATTTTACATTACGCCATGGCAGAGTGCGAATAAAGCGGATCTCAATCCGTCCATACTCTTCCACTTGATTTTGAGCAAAATACTTCAGCTTGTCCGGGAAAAAGCGCTGCCGTGATTTATATGTGCCGCTCAAGTCATACCATGTCACTTCCATCTCCAGAGGATGCGTTTCCGAAAAACAGAATGTCAATCCGACCGAAGTATGATTTTCTGTAAAATCTATCTGGATCACAGGCTGTTTTGCAAAGATCCCATCTGCCCCGGATTGTACAGTAGAAAAAAACGGAATGTCTGTTGGATGATCCGGCATCTCGTGCAGGCTGCCATCCAGTGCAAAGAAATTGTGCTCCAGAGTGGCATAATCGGGCGGACTGTCCCTTGATTTGAGCAGCCCGATATTTCCAAAAACCGCATTTGTTTCGGAACTTTCTTTCGCGTCCTGCAATGCAGTTGTATCATAAAGTCCATATTCCACAAAAAAATCTGTCGTCATCCCGGTCTCCTCGCTGGCGCCTGCGCCGTCATCTTACAAGTGAATCCTTTAAATACCGCGCCGTTTTTTAAGATCTTTTGATACTCATCAGATACGCTGGAAATATAGCCCACAAAACTATAGGTTCCTCTGTTGGTTGGCAAGGAAATGTTATGGAATGGTACGGGTTCCGTCATCTTGTCCCAGAAAGCATCATAATCCGTATTTCCGAAATGGTCGCTGGATCCTGCCGTCAAAGTAAAGTTGTAGTACACGCCGATCAGCTCCCGCTGCAGCACGCCGTCCTCTGTCCGTTCTGCGTATTTGTCATAAAAATCCGCCGTCCTTTTCAGGGCCACCATCGGGATGTCAAAATATACGCCATCTACCGATATTCCTCTTTCAAATTTCATCAGGTTACCCCCAGTACTTCAACATTATATCCTTGACGTGCAGCTTCGTTCAAAATGTCCTGCAATGTCAGCCGGGCAAATTCCTGCCCGTCCAGATTCAGGGAGATTGTCGGGTTAATACCGCTGTATCCATAACGCCCCATCACGTTCTCCACTGCTCTCTCGATTGTGGACAGTGGCGCTTCGATATTGGTTCGCCCTACAGGTTGGTCGCCCAGAATAGCCAAGAACGGGTTACCGCCACGGATTACTGCGCCGGATGCAAGCTCCGGAATCCTCGCCATAGCTGCAGAAACATATCCTGATACTTCTGGGTCATATGATGCAGGCATACTTCTTGATCGTCCTCCACCATCGAATATTCCTCCTACTACCTCTCCGATTTTTTCAAATCCACTTGCAAAAAAGTCCTTAACTGCAGAAATCGCATCGCGAATCTTGTCTATAAAGCTCTGGATCCAGTCAACAACCGGTTTGATTGTCTCTTCAATCTTGGATTTCACAGCTTCAAATACGGTCTTCACACTCGTTCTGAAAGCTTCAAATTTCTTGATGATCTCCATCGTTTTTTCCTTGACTTTGTTCATCTTTTCCTCGAATGTGCTTCTTACTTTTTCCCAAACCTCCACCGCTTTATCACGGATTTCTCCCCAGATTTCAAGGAAAAATTCTTTGATCGGTGTCCAGATGGAGCTTGCGAGTTCTTTGATTGCCTCCCATGCTGTCACAAAAATATCCAAAACATTTGTCCAAAGATTTGTAAAAAACAGACTTATGTTTTCAAACAACATCTGTAACGCTTCTACTATCAATCCATAAGATTCTTGTAGCCCTGCTAGAAGACCAAGAATCATATTTACAGCAATATCAAAAAAGACCGTACTCGGAGAATGAATCCCCAAAATTTCTTTCACTTTTTCGATCATGTCTGAAAAAAATCCTGTTAGCACTTCATGAGTTGCTGCCCCGTAGGACAATATTCCAGCAGTAAATCCCCCAACTGTATTTTTCCCAATATTTTCTCCCGATGTCTTCGTGCTTTCTTCGGCATCTTTCCATGATTGTTCAAATTCGTTTAAGGTTGTCTTTGAGGTTTCGCCAAATTCAACCATCGTATCATCAACTGATGCAACGTCCGTTTTTAATTCTTCAATTCCGTAAGCGGCAGACGCCCTATCAAAAATATTTTGAAGGGAAGTTTCATACTCTTTCTGACTAATTTTTCCATCATCGAACGACGTTTTTAGATTACGCATCTCTTCTTCAAGAGATTTGATCGTTTGCGTTCTTTCCATATTGTCAAAAAGTAATTTTATTTGATTTATCAAATCTCCTGTAAATGCTCCACTCAAGGCGAGTCCAAATCCCTCTACAGATGCACTGGCGCCGGCTGTGGACATTTCCGCGGCATTAGCAGCTGTAGATGTTCCTGACAACGCTCTCTTTAAACCCAGAAGTGACGCAACCAGCTTCGCCCCGGATAAAGCAGCATCAAGCACAGTAATTGCTACTTTCAGCTCAATAAGCCCTGCTGCTAAATCCTTAATTCCCTTTGCCACATCTTCTGGTGTCACGTTGTCCATCCATTCCTTCAGATGATCCAAAAAATCTTTCAAATTTTCACTGTTTATAAAATTCGCCACCAAATCAGATAAATCTCGTAAGAAAATCAGTAAACCTTCTCCAACTGTTTCTGCAAACGGCTCTAAATGATCCCAAAAATCAGATAATTCATTTCTGATTTTTGCCCAGTCTACTTTTTCGTTAAAGTCGGTCATAATTTGTAGAAATTCTGGCAATCCCTCTTCGATTGTCCATTTCCCCAGCGGAAGCAAAACCTGTGTATAAAAATCTGAAATAATACCGGAAAGTGTTCCGAAAACAGGAACAAGAGAATCAATATACTGGGCAATAGCCTCTAATAATGGCTTGAAGTTCAAATATTCTGCCCAAATAACTGTCGCGCCCGCTGCCTGACGGATGTTATAAACGATAACTGCAAATATATCGCGTATTCCTTCTAATATCCTAAGACCAGCATTATTTTCATTCCATGCTTCCCTCAGATTTTCTGCCAGATGACCAACTATAAGACCGATGTCTCCGATAATATGGAGAATATCTGCGAACATCTGAATGGTTGCTTCCTGATTCCACATTGTCAAAAAATCCCGTCCAATATCCGCAGCCAGTTTTTTGATTTCATCAAGCGCATACTTCCACGAATCCATCACAAACTGTCCTTCACGATCCCATGCTTCTTTTAAAGGTTCGAAGAATTTTGTCAGGATTTCTTTTATCTGATCTGCCATTTCTTTATATGCCGGATCAATAGGGATTTCTTCAAAACCGCCTCCCATATCAGCGCCACCACCGCTGCCTGCGGCATTATTCTTCTGCCACACATCCAGGTCGTCAAACTTTGCCAGCGCTCCGACAGCTTTTTTTGCTGATGATGCCGTGTGATCCAGTTCGTCATTATATCCCGCCTGTACCTGCGTTGCCTTTTTCCATGTACTTTTCCCAGACAATGCCGCCAACAACTGAGCAACCGAATTTACCGCTGCGGTAATCCAACTTATCAGCTGCACCAACGCAGGAATCGCAATCTGAATAACTGGGGAAAACGCCGATGCAAACGCATTTCCAAGAGTGGAAAGAGCATTTTTCAAAGACTGAATGCTTGCTGCAAACTCTTTGTCGTAGTGAGCAAATCGCTTGTATCCCTCGCCGATACCAGAAACCATGGCATTGAATCCTTTTGAAATCCAGTTAAAAATCAAAAGGGATAGCGCCAATCCTTTAAACCTGGAATACAACGCACTCATTACTCCGCTTGTTTTCTTTGCGCCGCTGTTTGTAGTAGCAAAAAACTTCTTTACTGCCACCCCCATTTTTTTGAAAATCCGATTGATAGAAGAGGCAACTTTTTTAAGCCCTGATACCATATCAACATGCTTCTTTTTTACTTCTGCAAGCTGGTCTTTGTACTCCTTTACCTCCTGCTCCGCCCGCTGCCACTGAACATACGCCGCATCATACTCTGTATTTCCAAACCCAAGCCCTTTCCGCCCCAGCCCTTCCAGCACGCCTTTATAATGTGCAGCCTTATCCGACAGGTTATCCCATTCTGTTTCCATCTGCCGCGTACTGGCTGTAGATTTTGACGCGATGCCTCCGAACATGATCGGAATGTCTTTAAAACTCTGCTTGATAAAATTCAGCATGTTCCGCAGCGGTGTGATCTGCTTTTCAACCTCATCTCCAGCACCTTCCCCTATACCGCGGATTGCATCATTTACCTGCCGTGTTTCCCGTCCCATCTCACGCATAGACTGTTCGACTTTTTCTGTCGTCTCTGCCAGCTTTGCGTTCATGTTTTCCAGTTTTACAGTGTCGTCGATCGCTTCCTCTATCAGATTCCCATCCCAGTCAAATGTACTGCCATCCGCCAGCCTGATTCGGGCACCGTCTGAAACTTTTTTGAATTGCCGTGTTTCCTCCGCTACCTTACGGGTCTTCTGTGCCAGCTCATCCATACCGGATGCTGCCTCTTTTGCCGCTTCTGCTGCCTGATGATTCATTCCAACGCTTTTCAGCGCATCTCCGGCATCATCTGCTTTCTTTTCGACATCTTCCAGTTCTGCTTCCAGACGAATGACCTCGCTGTTATCAATTTTTGTTTTGACCCTGATTTCTGCATCATACGCCATACAGTCACCTCAATCCTGCCAGCTTCAAAAATTCTTCTGTCGCCATAGCATCCTCGCTGGATTCCTCTTCCGCGTCCGTATCAATGGCGTACCGGCGCTTTGCCTTCCGGTAAAACTCTCTTTCTTTCACGTCCATTTTGGAGCTCAGCTCCTTGCCCCGGATGTCCGTTACACGGGTAAATGCACATTCGTTCAGCGTCGTAAGAAGTCCCATAAACACCCAGAAGTGCATTTCTGCGCTGTTGAGATCAATGCCGTACTGCGTTCTGAACGCGCTGTAGATTCGCCACTGATCCGCATTCCAATCCATGACAGGGTTCTCCTTTTTGGAATCTTTCTCCACGTTATCCGTGCACCAGCCGCTCAAAAACCATTGGACGCCCTCCATGATCTCCTGCGCAGTTTCCGGCATATCAAAAAAGAGAAGGTCAGCCATAAGCCAAACCTTCTCCCTGTCCGATATTTCTTTGTCACTTGAAATCTGAATGAGCTGAATCCCATTCTGAAATGCCGGGTCTATCCGGTATCCATGCCACTCCTGCGGAAGCGGATCCAGCAGGACGTTATACATTCCCGCCAGGCAGCGTAGGCGTATTCGCACCACGTCTCCGGCGGCTGTATTTCTCTGACATCCTGCGGTTACGTTCTTTCCCCAGATCTTCCAGCACCGGGGCAATCTGCTCAATAAAATCCATTACCAACACTTCATCCGGTACGACATCCCCGAACACCTTCCGACAGCACCCTTCTCCGAAGATTGCATCTAATTTGCCACAACACTCCATATATGTTTCCGTGCGTTTCCCGGTATACTCCCGGATCACTTCCGGATCGGTTGTGTCCTTTCCCGCTCCGTCCCTCTGGAACTGCTCCAGTTCCTTTTCTTTCTTTTTCATCCAGACCATCAGGTCTGCGAACCGGTCAAAAACGGAGCTGTCATTGATGGAAATCTCGATGTAATCTCCATTATCGTTCACACCGATTCTACGTATTCCGTTATCGACCCTTAATTCTCTGTAAAATTCGCTCATTCTTCTGCTCCTTTAATTACTTATGAAGGCAAGTTCACCTCACCCGGTGTGAACGTTTTCTTTGCAACGTCAAATGTTCCCTTGATAGAAGCACCTTTCCCGGATAACTTAATGCTGTTAACAACGTTTCCACCAGCATCACCGCCAGTATTGTTGACAACTACTATACACTGGCGCTTGTATGCGGTATAAACGCCTTCGCTCTTCTTATCTTTTAAGCGGAAACGGACATAACTTGTCACCGCTCCCTGTCCAATCGGTAATTCATCAACCATCTTATCGATCCATGTCTGCGCATCATCGTCAACACAATCCTGCTTCTCTACTTCGATAGAGGGTGTGTATGATTTGATTTCGGAATCACCATTCTCTTGGTTAATCCACTGCTGTGTCTCCTCCTCTGGGTTCATTTCTTCAGACAATGATGTAATACCATCGCCAAGAAGGGCATATTTTGCCGTTTCTAAGCCCATCGCTGTATCGACATAATGCAATAACTCATGTCTTTTCATTTAATTCTCCTTTCGGTATACAATCTTGATCGTCATCTGATATATGGCGCTACTATTGTCTGCACTCGTCAATGCAAACGGGGTGGAGATTCCCAGCCCCGTACATACATATCCATCCAATACAGGGTAATCGCCTGTGCGCTCTTTCCGGGAAATCCACTCAGCAATCCCCTGCCCCCACGCATGGTTTGAAATTCTCTCTGCCTCACTTGTGGCATCCCTCCGCACCATCAGCTCGTAATAATCCGTATGGATTTCCAACCCACTGATGAATTTTTCCACATGCTCCTGCGGTGCTTTCATTAGGCTGTATGCCGTGGACTGGCTCGTCAACTTTTCAACGCCGATCCGGTCAGCCTCATACTGCCCTAAAAACTGTATAATACTTTCAATGATCGTCATTTTTTAACCGCCTTTCTCGCTGTATCCTCCACGGTCTTAATGCCGCCATCCTGCATGGCACGGTCAACCCAGTGCGCTCCGCGTTTTGGTGCTCCCTGATACTGCAATTCTCGCTCAGAGGGGATTTTTGTCACACCACTTCTGGATCTCCATCCGTCTTCTGTTTTGAACCCAGCCGCACCAGTTACCGGGTCAACATATACAATCCCCTCATGCACATAATGAGCATATGGCGTTTTCCATACCACTTCGCCGCTTCCAATTTCGGTATTTAAGATTCCGCTGCGAATCAATCCGCCCCCGCTTGCACCTACTGACAGGTCCATGGGGATATATGGCTCGCAGGCATCCAGTACGGCTTGATCTATTGCTTTCTGCACCACGCCGCCCTTTTCCAGCCCCAGTGCTTCCAAGCACTCCTGTGCGTTAAATCGCTTCATTTTGCCACCACCCTGATATGCTTCAACCTCGATCTGTTGCGGCTATCTGCAACGGATACAACGGTAAATCCAGCATAATCCCTCTTTAACTGGGATATGCTGTAATCCTTCCCGACTTCCCGAAGTATTTCGCCGCAAATAATAACGTCTGTACCATCCGCCGGATCAAGCGTCCAGCATCCGTCCTTCTTTTCTGCCTTGCGATATTCCTCCGGGGGCAGATAGACAGGGTTTCCGGCATAATCTCTCCGGAAGTCTACTGTGACCGATTCCTCCGGCTCATTCGAGAAAACACCTTTGTCAGCACTTACCCGCCGCTTTCCATGCCGCCACTGGACACCCCTGATCACGCTGCGCCCCCAATGTTCCCCGTCCGCATCCTGTCTGTAATTGTACACCGTCATAACATCAGTAAAAAATGCCATCACAACGCCCCCATCAGACCTGTGCCAGAAAGCCAGAAGAAGCACTCCTTTTTCAGCGCCGCTTCCACCTGTTCTGGCGTTACCTGCTCGTATGTCTCGCTGTATCCATCGTTTGAGACAGATTTCACATTGCTTCCCGCGCCGCTCTCCTCCAATGCCTCCATCCGGTTGATAAGGTTCGCCACACACGCCTTGACGCGCTCCTGCTTGTATCCAGTGGCATCCCGCGCCCGGTTATGGGTCAGGATGTCCACTTTCATTTCAGCGGCAGACAGGCGGCGTACAAACTCCTCTTGCGGAAGCTGCGGGAAATGACTGTTATACCATTCCCAGTCAATGTATGCCATGGCAGCTCCTTACTGGCTCTTCTTTCTGCCGGTCTGCTCTGTCTTGCCCTCGTTGGAGGCCTTTAATTCCTCCAGCTCTGCGCGCAGCTTTGCATTTTCAGCCATCAGATCTGCATTGTGCTCTATCTGCACTTCCAGCTCTGCGCGCAGCTTTGCATCGGGATCTTCCTTTTTTACGCCCATTCCTACTGTTCTCATATACTCCTCCTTACGCCTTATGGCTCAGGTAAATACCTGCAACCTTATTCTTGTACACGTCAACCAGACCATATTTGCGGTACTTCACGATGTCCGCATCTGCGTCCGGATTAGCTGCAGCAGGGATTACATTGGATACCACATGCTTATCATGCTTGATGATCGCGGGTTTGTGGATAATCATGAAGTTGATCTCCTTACCGGAATCAGCCTTCTTGTAATGCCCTGCTTCTTCGCCTCCGGATTTGCCATCTAACAAGTCAATAGCCGTATAGAAGCGCCCCTGGGGTACAGCTTTTTTGATGGTAAAATGGGAAAGGATCTCTTTGGACTTGTAGGTGTCAAGCATCATCAGACCGTTCAGCAGGTTTGCAGTTGCATACAAGATTCGCCCCTCCTCCGGCACCTCATCATTGTCCATTTTATTTTTTGCCAGAAGAAGTTCTTCCAGAAATGCCTTTGCATCTGCCAGCGTTTTTTCTTCCCCCTTTGAAATACCATCAATCCCTGACAGTGTTGCGAAGGTAAATGCATCGGCTTCGGGCGCAACCTTTGTTCGCATCAATTCTGCGCCTGCCATACCAAAGGCAAGGTTGTAGGTCTCCTGATTATCCATAGCATCTACAGAAAGTTTCGCACCGCGGTCATAGTTGTATTTCGCTGTCTGCCACTTAAAATCAACTGTTCCCTGTGTGTAACCACTATTGCGGTCATAATCGCCCAGACCAGTTACTGCAATCTGAGGATATACAATTTCATTCGCGTTCGCCCCTGCCCGCGCCATTGCCCCATCGCTGGTAAGGTCCGCTGTTACAGATTCCTTCTGATATACCTCATCCAACAGAGGTACATAGTTTCTTGCTAATACAATCGTATTCGGCATTTTTTATTCTCCTTTACTCACTTTTTACAGGCGGCAGCCCCATCGCCGCACGCATTGCAGTTTCTTCGGCTGCTCCTGTTTTTCTGCCTACAGTTCCAATCACACTTCCGATCCCTGCCGGTTCATCTTCCCCGAATAGCATTTTGCTGTCATCTGCCTCCGTGAGTGCTTTGATTGCGGCAGCCACATCGTCTTTCTGGTTTTTAGACGCTTTCAGCGTGTCCACATCAAGCAGTGCGCGGATTGCTTTGGCATTACGACCTTTCGCGGCGCGGATGCCCTCAGACAAGAGATCGTCAAAATCACGGTCTGCAATCTTCTGCGCATACTCCGTATCTTTGTTCTGCAGGTCAGTTTCCAGCGCTGTAATCCTGTTCTGCAGTCCCGTCACATCCACGCCATCGAACTTCTTCAAGTCCTCCCGCAAATCATTGATCGTGGTTTCATGCGCAGACACTTTCGCCTCCGCTGTCTCAAGCTTATTCTTCTGGGCGTCATAATCCTTCACGGTCTTATAATTTTCCAGCAGGGCTTTTTCAAAGTCCTTCTTCTTGTCCTCCGGCAGTTCCACGCTATACTCTTTCAGCAGGTCAAAAATGTTTTTCATAGCAACATCCTCCTAAAATAATTTGTGAATCGGGCTTTCCCCGATTGGAATTTATGTAATAAAAAGAACCGGTGCGCATCCGCATCGGTCCCTCTTAAAACATCATATTCATTTTACAGATATCCTCTTTACAGGATTTCTAACTCATCTGCAATTTCATTCAGACTTTTCCCTTCGAAAAAGCGCGCCTCCATAACAGCATCAGCGCTGGTATACGTCTGGGCTTCATCCCCATAGGATAACGCTATATCAGTCGGAGTAAACGGGCAAACAGCTCCGTGGATTCCGTTATACTCAAACTCAAGGTCTCCTTCCAGCGAACTTATATATGTGTATAATTCTTCTCTTGTCATAATATCTCCCTATTCTCCTTCCTCTCTTCCTCCGTCAGCTCCCGCGCCGGTCTACCCGTGAGTTTCCCGTCTTTCCACAAATAATCGTGAGCGTGCTCTCCGAATTTGCCGAAAGGATGGTTTTTGGCATTGCCGTGATTGTGGTTCGAAATCTGCTTTATCTGGCGACCGTTCTCGTCATAATAATTTCGGTTAATACCGCCGCCTTTTAACATTTCCTGTGTAATGCTGTTCGGGTCTGCATATAAGCTTGTTTTCTCTACCTTGATTATACCATTCTTTTTCGCATTCGCAATGCCCTCATATTCTTTCCACGCCTTTGTCTTTGTCAGGTCGCTGCTTCCGCTTTCCACCCTTGTCCGGCCAGGCTGAGGACGCAATCCGCAATCCCCACAGAATTTTTCATATTCTCTGGTCTTCTGCCGGATCTTCGCCCGGATCTCTTTGGAGTTTTCCCCCAGTTTATCCAGCGCGTCCCGCTCCCGCTTTAGAGCCCGGATCTCCCGTTCCCGCCGCCTCATCCCCTGCGTCATATCATAGTAGGTATATGTCCGCCCGTTGATCTCTTTCGGTTCCGGCTCTGGATCGTGGCGGGGAAGTTCGCTGATTCCTTCGAACCATGCGGTATGGTTATGGCGGCAGTTTACGCCGTGAAGCCCTTCCAGCACCCCGCGCCCCTCCCGGACATTATATCCGGTCACATCCTCTAAGTCACGGATCTCTATTCCAATCCGTTTCTCTTCTTCTGGATAGGCTTTCCCATCAATACTGTATACCTTGCCCTGCCACTCTTTATGGTTCTGGATTCCTTCCCCTTTGTCTCTGGCTCCCCAGTGTTCTGATACCCTCACAAGAGTAATCCCATTGTTTAAGATATTTGAATCGGACACCTGCGCCGCAATCTGGCCGGATGCTGTATTGACACACATCCGGGCAGCGGTATCAAGCTGGTAGCTGCGCCCGCTGGCATAATCAACAGTGCGTATCCCGCTATGTGCCAGCTCTCTTACGACATCTGCAACGCATTGCTCCCGTGTCACTGCCCCGCTGGTCATTTTCACCACAGCTTTGTCCAGTTCTTTTTGGTACAGATCCCGCACAGCCTCAATCCCGCTTCCTGTCCGGAAGCCGGTTGACTGTGTCAGGTTTGTCAATTCCTCCCTTGTCTGGCGTTTCATGGCGTTTACAATCTGCTTTAAAGCCCCGTTTTCTTTCAGCCTCGCCCCTGCGGACTCCCACAGACTCAGATCATCTTCCCATGCCATCTTGCCCGCTGCTTCCGCAACTTTATCACTGGCTGCTGCCGCTGCGGCATTGATTTCTTTTAAAATCCGCGCTACTTCACGCTTATATCCCAGCGTGTTTTCTTCCACTTGCCTCTGGAATGCTTTATCAGCCTTTAGAATCTTCATGGCTTCTGCCCGGATTTTTGCAGGGCTAAAGCCCAATTCCCGGAGGGCCATTGCCTCCAGCTCTGCTGTTCTTGTATACGACAGCGTTTTTTTAATGCGCCGTGCTACGTCTGCGATTACCCACCCTTCCAGATACTGATACAGAGGGACCAATGCCCCCGATAACACTTCCCGCTGTTCATCTGTCAGCATTATCCCTCACCACCTTAATCCTCCGGCTCGTCTCCTGCGTCCGGGTCCTGCTGCCCTTCTGTGATATACGCCCGTGCCTGCTCTTCGTCGCAGTTTAGGCGCTCCATGATATATCTGATTCGAAAAATCGGTATGTCCGCAAAACTTACCGCATCCGCCCGCATCTGTTCCATCTCTGCATTTTTGTCTGTGATATAGGAATCATCAAATTCCACATTGATCTCTGCATTGATGTCCCACGTGCTGCCATGAAATGTGTTTGAAAACCACAGCACCGCCCGGACAATGTCCTGTATATACCGCGTTGCTGCCTGCCGCTGCCGGTTCAACTCCTGCATGGTATCCTGCCGCTCCCCGAAATACTCTGTAGCGGTCTTAATCTGTCCATTCTCAAAGCTGTACTTCTTTGTCCCATATCCAAACATCATTGACAGCAGAGAAAGCGCCAGCTCCATTGATTTCGTAATCTGATCTGTCCGAATCTCTGGGTTATATTCCTGAATCAGTGCCTTTTGCTCTGGCAGGCTTTCTCCCAGAAATACAAACAGCTTTTTCGCCTGTTCGTTTGGTGTGATTGGTTTCCCATTTGAATCAAACTCACATAGCAGCTCATTTATCAGGATCAACTTGTCCGCCTTGTCCAGATCCCCATACAGCACATTAAACGCCAACTCCACAGCCTCCAGCGCCGGGATTGCATTATGCAGCTTCGGCAGCCCGTACCCCTCCATATTATCGAGGTTATTGACTTCCGCATTTTGAAGGACCGCAAATGGCTTTACATCCCCAAGGCGCAGCACCATCGATTTTTCTGCGTTCCGGTTTCCAAGCTCGTCAAATACCGCTGTCTCCGCAGTGTATATCCCATTTTCCTTTGTGAAGATGACCAGTGTTGTACTCTTTTTCCCTTTCACAAGCCCTGAACTGGAAAACGCTGCCTCTGTTACGATGTCATTCTCCACAGTCAGCGGCATAAAACATTCTGCCTCGATGTAGTTCAGATTGATTCGTCCCCCCGATACCCTCCCGCTTTTCATGATGGTCGCATCATCTAACCGCACATAGCACGCCACCGTTCCGTCCGCCGATGTCTTTTCAAGCTGCTTCCTGTATTGCGTCGGGAATTCACTCGCCGCAAGGACATCATTCACAAACTCTCTCTGAGCATCGTTCCTGCCACCATTTACTTCCAATATCTCGCAGAGGTTCGCATCATCACTGCAGCACCGCTTCGCAAAGTTCATCTGTTTCAACGTGTATGGCACATTCTGCACTGTTTTCCGGTCATGAAATTCCGGTATCTGGCGGTTTGAATACCAGTCATCGCACTCCTTAATCAGGTTCAATGCCTCTGTATTGACTTTATATCCTTTTTTCAATAGGTAATTGCTTACACATATTTCCATCTCTACCTCCCAAGGTCTACGTACTCGACAAAATTCAGCCAGCAGTAACAAAATGCGTCCCACCAGTCATTACAGTTTGCAATGTTCTTATCTTCTGGCTGATCCGGCTTCTTTTCGTCCCATTTTAGCCTGCCGATCGCCCCGATTAACTCTGTACAGCGCCGGTTAATCAAAAGCCTCCCCGTTGTCAGCAGCATGTCCACCGTCTTCGGCCGCTCACTGACTTCATTTTTCCGGCATCCCACTATATTGCGGTACGGCAACCCTGCGCTCTTTGCAGCATTTCGAATGCTGTTGATCATCGTCGGGCTGGCGCTGTCTGGAAAAATCCAATCCACATCGCCATATTGGTCTATCACTTTTTTGTAAAACTCTACAAACTTATCACAGATTCGCTTACTGTCCACCGCCTCCGTAACCGGCAATGAATCTTCATCGAGCACATAAAGGTTATGATATCTATTCAGCCATCCCATAGCAACCATCGTTGTTTTTGAGCCATTTCCTCCGAAGTCAATGCCGACCGTAATCCGGTCAAGCCATTTCTTTCGCCCAGCCCGTTTCGCCTGTTCAATTCGGACTGCGAACCATTCCTGCAGCTGTCCGTCTGTGAATAGGTAAGGATCTGCGTTATCAGCAAAATAACCGAAGATGATTCCTTCGGCTACCTTTCGCTTCCCCAGTATATCGCGCTCATACCAGACAGTTCCTTTTTTGTAAGTAGACAAGTTTTCGCGCAGTTTTTCCGCTGATATGCTATAATTGTCCGCAATCGTAAAATGCCCGTAATTATATCCATACTCTTTATTCCGGCGCTTCTGCTCTTCGTGGTAATCCAGAATGTCCGTATAGTACCAGTGTCCTTCTTCTTTCGGGTTTAGATCGTGGAATACTTTTCTGTCAGAGCTGGATAGTGTTCGGTCGAATACTTCTTGCAGGAATTTGGGATGGCATTCGTTTGCTTCTGTCACATACGCCATTCCATAGGTATTACCCTTGATTAACTTCTCATCCCCATCTTTCCCGCCGCCGGATACAAGCACGACCTTCTCGCCCACTTTTGTTTGGATATACACGCAGTCACGATCCTTATATTTTCCCTCGCGACAGCGCCCCTCGAAATAATTCAGCAGACCATATCCGTCACAGTCCAAAATATTAAGCTTTGCAGTTGCTACAGAAACACCTGCGACCAAGTGGATCTTGTTTTTATGGTTTTCTAAAAGCGTGCAAAACGCCATAACCTGCAGCACATTCTTACCGCCACGCTTGCCACCTTCTGCGACGTTGAACCAGTTATCAAAGCACCTTCTAAAATATTCCATTTGCCGGGCAGAGAACGGCGCTGGCTTATTCATTCACATCACTCCTCAGCAGTTGCTACGGCAATGGTATGCAGGCTGTATGTAAGCTGCTGGTTTTGTATTCACGCCATTACAAAGCTTATCCAACACGCGCACGAGTCTCCATCTTCTTTTCCGGATTCCGGCATATTCCTCAAAAGCTCCCAAGAATGTCTCTGCAAGATGATTCAGCACTTCCTTAGCCTTCGCAAAAATATCTCCAATAGCCTTTGTGGCTGCTTTAACCATTTTTTTGATTTTCTCTATAGCATTCGACGTTCTGTAAACCATCCGCTTAAATTCAATTACCATCATTCCAATTTTCTCAATGGCTTTTTTCGTTTTCTCATCGTAACACAAAATCATATTATCACTCCTCGTAATCTTCAATGTTTCGGTTCGGCTGCGGATTTCTTAAGATGTCCGCCAATGTCTGCATATTCTCCACTACCGCCGATGCAGCACCGCTTTCACGGCTACGCTTTTCGTCCTGTACCGCTGTCTGGGACTTCATTGCCGCGATCCGGGCGCGCTGCTCTTCGTCGTCCAGATCTGTTTTCGGGCGGTCAGACCAGCCTTTGAAATTATTCACGAGGCTGAACCGCGCCCCGTTGCTCCCGTCCCGGTCGAATAGGCGCTCTTCCGCATAAGCCTCGACCATGGACTTTGCGCGGGTAATCGTGTCCATAAACTCTTTCTTGCCTTGATAGTTCAAAAGCGATGTCCTCGTTGTAAATCCAAGCGCAAGCGCAAGTCCTGTCACAGTCGGCGGTCTCTCTCCGATCGTGACAGGCTGGCCGTACCGATTCAGCACGACTTCTCCTTTATCATCCCGAAGGACTTCCCCTTCACACTTTTTAAAGTATTCTTCAATCAGACCTTCGATCTGTTCTTTATTCTCGTACTTCGGCGGTCTCCCGCCTTTATTCTTCGCAGTCGTAAGACCACCTCCTTTATCAAAAAAAGCCATATGCCTTCACATACACCTTTTAACTCGATACACCTCTACCATCCATTACACCTTGCCTCTGTGAATCTATCCTGAAATGCTTTTACCTTCACAATATTCCCTTTGCATTCATCTGGGACGCCGCCGTAAAAAATAATCATTTCCGGTTCTAACCTTTTTACCATTTCGTTATACCCAGCAAGGAACAGTTTCTTGTGCTCTCTACTATTCTGGGTTCCGACGCTGGACACCGCTACGCACCCGCCGATCGGCTCTCCATCGAAACACCACGCAAAACTCCCCCCCCGCTCCAGCATATCGTCGGTATAACATTGATTCCTCGCTCCTGCATATAAGCCCCAAGCCAGTGTTTTCGGTAATGGTTATAAATCTGCAACGCCACCGGGAAATCAGTGTACAGGGAAAAATCCGGCGTCATAACATAGCGAAACTGCTGCAGCATCGGAATATATCGATCAATATTCGACCACAGACGAATAAAACGGTAATCATCAAGAAAAAAGTGCAGTCCCTTGTCATCCCGTTTACTACATCTGCAAGCATCGCTGAACGCAATCCATTCACATCCATCGTAAACCGTAGGACTGATTTGTGGAATACCATACAATCCTATTCAGATGGGCTTTGCAGGATTTGAACCTGCGGCCATCCGGTTATGAGCCGGACGCTCTGACCCGCTGAGCTAAGGGTCCGTTGTTGTTTTTGGGGAAATGCGGAAGGGAGACAGCTCTGTGCCATCTCCCTTCCATTTACCGTGATACATTAAGTTTTACCATTAACGCTTCCTGAAGCACTTTTGATACATTGATATGCGCTGTTTCAGCTTCCCGGTTCAACCAATTCGGCAAGGTCACATTCCTCCGCACTGTTTTATTGTCCACCTTGCGCCGATACTCCATAAAATCAATATCGACAACTGAAACCATCCCTTCGCCGTCATCTGCGAAAGTCCCTTTGCTTGCGTCCACGCTTTCAATATCCGATGCTTCCGGGATCTCCATTCCAGCATCCTCGAGGGAAATTCCTTTTAAGCCGATAGCGTCCCTTGCCATTTCAATGGCATCCACAAGGTCTTTCCCTTCTGTTAAGATCTGCAGGTCGGGAACTTCAACCAAAATACAATCTTCTGTTTTTGTAAAAATTACTGGATAAACCGCTTTCATACTACCATCCTCCATACAATACACATATTCCAATGGGAAACGGGGCTCACAGTCCCCATTTCCTCAATATTGCCCTTGCCAGCTTTTCGTTAATCTCTTTGTGCCGAGGTATCTGTTCTATTTCTTTTCCTCTCTTGTACACATCGTGATTGCCGCCATGCCGTTCAAACTGAAACCCAATACTCTCCAGCTTTTTTATCAAATCTTTTTGCTTCATGTATAAGATAACCTCCTTATGGTTATATTATACACACTTCATACACACTTGTCAATTATAAATGTGTGTTTAATACACATTCCAAAAAGCACCCAACCGCGTTTCCACAGTCTGGTGCCTTTCAAGGATGTATTGTGTAGGGGGGAGCAGTGCCTTATCCACTACTGTCAGTTTATACTATAACATTTTAAAACCGAAAAAAGCGAAAAAAACGAAATTATTTCATGAAATTTGTAAATTCCATTCTCACACTATCCCCCGTCGCCTTCCTCCCCATCTTCACAGCCACTTCCTCCCATGTCAGCTCCTCAAAGAACTTCCACCGGATAATCCGCTGCATCCGCGCCGGAATCGTCAGCATCCACTCTTCCACGTTCTGCTTAATCTTCTCCGCATTCGCTTTCCGGCGTTCCAGCAACCCCTCATCCCGCCGAAGCGCGCTGTCGTCCGCACAGGTAAAGACTGTGCCTTCGATTTTGAAATGCTGCGGCTGGTACGGGAAATCCGGATTGCTCCCGCTTACATTCGTCTGAATGATCGTCTTGCGCTTTTTCTTCAGCGCCCGGATGTCCCGTTCTGTCTCTTGGACCAGCGCACATGCGTCTATGTAGTCGTTTAGGATATTTTTATCCATCGCTGCCACCTTCTTTCTCATCCACTTGCTTGCTTAAATATCAGTTTTATGGATTAGCTCTTTCGGAAATTCCTGTATCAATGGTTCTCCCCAGATTCCTTCAAGGCTGGATTTCATGAATACGGGAATATCTTCTTTTTTACATGCACTCACAATATCCACAATCCATGATTTTTCTGGAACAACCTTCTCTTTTCTCTTACCAGTTTCGGCGCCAACAATTACCCAATCCACTCCCCTGATGTGAAAGTTCGTAAATTGTTTCAGCAAAGGCTCTATACTGATGAAAGTTTTCACGGAATGGTGCGTTGTAAAAACAACATTGTTACCCATTGGTCCTGTTTGAGACCAACCAAACCACATATTCGGTGGCATATATTGATCAAGCAGTTTTTCATATCGCTTGGGGTTTTTTGTAAGAAAAAGATAATTGTGCTGCGGAGCTTTTTCACAAGCTTTAAATACTTCCTCAATCCATTCATCAGGAACCCAATCTCCGAATAGATCAGCCATTGAACAGACAAAGATATTTCTATCCTTTTTATTGACGTATTCTTCGAGGCGGTAACGATGAAATGTAGGCTGAAAGTCAAAAGGATACGGAACTTTCTTCCCTGCACTAATTGGCATTTCCAACAGCACTCTCTCATTTATGTCCGGCTCACTTGCATGGAACCCAAATCTATTTGCAATTCCTCTTGCGTAACAATATTCGCATCCATGCAAGCATCCCGTAACAGGATTCCATGTGCTATCGCACCAATCAATCTTCGTTTTATTCATTCTTTTCCTCCGTTAAATGCTCAATTATCAGGTGTCCTCTTTGCCATTTTGCACCTCCGTTGCATCCTCTAAAGCTTTCAAACAGCTATTCCAGCCTTCTGTGCGATAAAAATCGCAAGGAAAATAAGCATCTTTTTCTGAGCGTTTTTTCGGGAATCCATGTATCGGACACCAATCCGGCTTTTCGCCTTCTTTAATATTGTCTACACTTTTTACCAATAACGTGCAAAAACATTCTCCATCCTCAAATTCGGAATTATGTGCTATACCACCAAAGCTACACATATCACAACAATCCGGCATATCTACCACAATAAATCCTTTTGCCATATCTCTATTCCTCCGCTAGATGCTCATTTTCTGCATTATTTACAGTTACATTCTTCGCATATCGGACACGTCCCAGATTCCCAGAATCCTGTGACATCCGGTATATACTTCCCGCATTCTACGCAAGTGCCCCAGATCCTCGTGTAGGCTTCTGGATTTTCAAGTGACCTCGCAAATCCAAATACCAAGCCAAAAAGCAAAATTACCACTCCCCACACCACAAGGGATTTTATGATTTCATCTCGCATTTACCCCAAACCTCTTATCTGTGTATTTGTCGTAGTCCTCTTTACTCAGATACAAATACAGATGCAAACTTGTCCACGAATCGCTCTGCGTTCCGACACCGATAATCCGGCTGCTCTCGTCGCACTTATAAATGTACTGGTCTAAAAACTCAAAGTCACGGGTTACACCATCCATTTCAAACGTGGCTACTGCTCCATTGTCTACGGCGATCCAGTCCGTTACTGGGCAGATTTTGGTAACCTCTTGCCTTGCCTCTCCGCTGCACCCACTTATAAGTCCAGATATTGCCAGTGCTGCCATAATTACTTTTATTTTCCTCATAACCTGCTATCCCCCAGAAACGCTCCCATCATCTGCTCCTGCCAGCCGCCAGATGGCTCGTCGCATTCTGCCTTACACCACTTTACGAATTTTGCATTGCAATTAGCGCCATCACTTAAATAACACTCACTGCATTCTATATTGTCGCATACACACGGGGCTCCGTTTTTTATAGCAATATCTTCCCCTGCGCACACAATATCCAAAATCTCTTTCGCATACTTTTCTCTATTTGTCATTGCCATTCTCCTCTCATTTTTTATCAAACAGCGCACTATGTAACTGCACGCCCGCTATCTCTTTGCAAGCCTTTATAATCTCCGGCACGTTGCAGCTATACTCCTGCTGCACAGCGTCCATCTGCTCTGTAAGGCGCTGTATCCGCACGCCGCCGAACCCCTCCGCCCGGTTGAGCGATAGGAACAGGCATGCCCTGACCTGAGCATTCGTCCACCTAATCTGCTGCTTTCGCATATACAGCCATCGTTCCGGAGATAACCTCATGTTGATGTCAGCGTTTAAAAACGCCAACTCTTTCCAGCTCCGGTTACTCCCGGGAATCCGCAGGTCAATGCCGGTCTGCTCATCCAACATCTGTATCATGCTTTTTGCATTTGTGCTGGAGCACTCCTCCCAGATGTCCTGCGTCCGGTCAAACACCTTCTGGATTCTCTTCGTTCCCCAGCCCCAGAACCGCCGCAGGGCAATGGCAGCCGAACCATAGATGAGCGGCGTCTGGATGTTCAGCTCTCTATCCAACTCTCGCTCTGCCTTTTCAATGGCTATCTCCATCGCTGTCTTCTTCCGCTTCTTCATATTCTCTTCTCCATCTTCTGTATTCTCCGTGGCACACTGTATCCTGCGATTCCACAATTACCTCGCCGATTTTGTACAAAAGTGCTGCTCCGATGCCGATTAGCACAAGTAATATCACAATAAATAATGCTGTTTTCATTTGTTTTTCCCTCCAAAATTCAATGCAGGAAATTTTCTTGCATCTTCTGAAACTTTTACAGGCCTTGCCTCCCCATCCAGATACATTCTTGTTCCATTTTTCTTTACAAATGCTCTAAAAATGCGTCCATACAATTCTGCATTTGTAATGCTTGACCGGATTTCATGCTTGTTTTGAACCATGACAAAATGAGGATATTGCTGCACCACTGTTACCTTCTCCTTTTTGGCGGAATGTCCTGGAATTTCTTCTCGGATATATAATTTCTCACCGGGTTTATAAATTTTTACTGGTTTCATCACACCATCTCCTTTCGTTGGTAATATTTTCTGAGAGCTATGTACATATCTTCGAACAGTTGTCCCATGTCCGAGTTAAGTGCCCTGTATTTTTTTAACACCTGATCACCTTCTCGATACAGCTCATCCCATTCATCTTCTTTCAAACGTTTGACTCCATATTTCTTAAACAGATGCCATATCTCCGTCTGAATCTGATATAATGTCTTTAATTCATCCATAATTTCCTTTCTAGTAACACAAGGCAACAGGTTAAAAGCACCAATGTTACTGTTTTGTTACCGCTCAACACCGCATAAATACTGGGTTTCTGGGAAAGGTAACAAAAGTAACACGTTTTTTCAAGGCTCTTACGCGCGGGAAACTTTTTTCTCGCAAAAGAATATTTCTATGTTTTTCGCGTCTATAAACGCAGAATCGCTTGTTACCTTTGTTACTTGTTACCTTTCAGTCAAACGGAAGCTCTCCTTGCATGTATTCCGGCAAGTCATCCAGGCTCGTAAATCCTTCATCCAGTGCTTCCACAGGGTTCCGCTGCATACGGAGCCATACACACCTTGATGTTGTTCCGGCAATCTTTTTCAGCTTTGTAGGCTGGTTTGACTGAGTTTGCAGAAGCCCTTCACGGTCTGCCCAGCTAAGAAACGCCTTTTTTGAAAACTTCCCGTTTTGACAGAGCGTGTCAAACACATTGTTATAGATGATCGCATATCCCTTTTCAATCACGCCCCATTTTTCTCCGACTGAAATGTTCTGATCAAACTTGCTCCGGTTGATGTCAATCGCTGATAAAATATATTCATAGCAGCGCTCATTGTCAGATACCTCATTTCTATCTGTCAGAACGCGCTGGGCCGCTTCTAAGCTAATGTATTGGCCATCTTTGAACAGATAGTCTGTTGCGATCTTATCTGCCGTCAAAACGATGCTGAGCGCAATACTCTGCTTCTGCATTTTTTCATCATCAAAAATCTTGTTTTGAATATCCTTGTTAATCTGCCTTAGATCTTCTGGGTCCATATTCCGGATCACTTCTACAAAGTCTCTTCCTGCATGCCCATAGTTCTTTTTTAATATGTCAACTGTTCTCTGTGGGTCCTGGTAGATATGCGTTGCATCACATTCCACTTCCAAAATTCTGTTAATAGCTCCCCCCTGATCAACATAGGATGAAAGGGGCTTCTCTCCATTCGTAAGAATTGCATTTTTCCAGCGGTTCTCCCGATTCATTCCCAATTCTTTATTTGATCGTGACTTACCTTTCCCAGAGCACAAATCATATACGATTCCCTCAAAGTTATCCCTGATCCGGGCCGACACCTTGCTTGTATCATCTAAAATCATCGGGAAACTGTTGAGCAGATCTGCTCTTGCTTCCAGGGCAACGTCTGTTGTTTTGAAATCACCAATATAATTATTTTCATCAGGATTTGCCCAGACCGATGCCGCCAGCATCAGCGTGACGGTCTTACCTCCCTCTGTTTCTCCCCACAGATCCACGATAAAGGGCAATCCTCCCAACGGCGAAACCAATACGCTTGCGAAGGACGCCGCCAGCATCATTTTAATCTCCATCCGACCTGTTTCCCGCAGCTCCGAAACATGCTTGTACCACCGCTCTGCACTCCCTTTTTGTTGGATGGACTCAAAAATTTGTCCAAATCGAGCATCCCCGTCAAAGATTATGGAAGTATCGTATGGAAGAAAATCTTCTTTTACCCATCCCAGTTTTGAGCTTGAATACTTAACTTGTATATCACGGTCGTTCATGTTTTCAACATCTGCCAGATACCGGACCAACAATTTTGCATTTTCAGATGTCACCGCAATTCCACGGCTTGACAGCCCGACTATCTTGCTTGCAGATGTGACTGTAGTTTTTGGCACGACAACCGTATCCCACCTTCCGTTCCGCTTATATGCAATCTTTATCTGTTCTTCTCCGGTCTGGACATTCTTCATTCGTTCAATCGGCATAATTGGATGATAACAAGCCTGTGCATCTATCGTTCCTGTGTTCTGTGCCCAGATACCATCTTCTCTTGCTATCCATGATCCGCAGAACATCTGATTAAACGGCCCTTCAAAATTTGTCCAGTTATCAAGGGAGGAAATTACATTTTTCTGGGCTGCCTGTTTCATGCTCTTTTCTGCCCGTTTATAGGCAGCTACCATTGATTTGAATTTATTCTTTGCCCCCAACTCTGCAGCTCTGTCCTCCAGAGTAAGAAGTAGCCTTGCCTTTTGAATCTCATCCTCTTCTGAAAAAATTTCATCCAGAGTTTCCTCCGAAATCACATCCTCTGCCGTCATGGCGGCTATCATTTTCAACTATCCTCACCTCTTCCCGTTTAGATATTCCAACCGGTATTCAGCTATCTGCAGCTTGTTATAACATTCACACCATGCATCTGAAAGCGGCTCAAACAGACGCACGCATATCCACAGGAGCTTTGTCTCCTGCCGCAGCGCTTCCTTTTCTTCCTCTTCCTCTCGAACCTTTCTCGCTGCCTTCTCCCTCCGCTTCTGGAACTCATACCGTCGGCGCTGACGGGCAAACCAGCATTCCTTCTCCTGGTCCGGGTACTCCCCGCCCAGCTCCAGAAATGCTTCCCGGAATGGAATGCCTTCGTATTCCTGCAGGAAGGTAAAAACATCCCCATTTGCGCCGCATGCGAAGCAATGGTAATCTTTCTGGTAAATCTTCATGGATGGTGTGTGATCCCCTTTGTGGAAGGGACACTGGATAAACCCTGCCCGGTTCGGTACCGGAAGCCCGCAGTGCTGGAGTACCTCCCGCATGGAAACCGATTCTTTGATCTCTTCACTTGTCATACTGCGTCCTCCGCAGCCCGGTCAAATTCTCCGCGTTCCAGCCGCTCCTTCAGGTCACGCTTCAGTATTTCATAAATCAGCGTCGCCGATGTCTCTTCCTTGCACATGATCAGTTGGAGATCATAACGGTTCTGCCACGCAAGGATCGATGCGAGGAACGCCGCCGGATTGTACTGGCTCCGGTATTTGCCTGACAGAAGCTTTTCCCATGTGGCGTTTTCCACCAGTAGGTAAATCCTCGCCCCGTTTTCTTTTGCCCTGGCAAACTCTGCTTCGAAGCGTTTCCGGGACCGTGTAAAACATCCTGCCAGCTCGTCCAAATTCATCTTCCGCTCTACAACGATCGGCGCCGACACCTCATGCCGGGAATATTCCATAAACCGGCTCCCGTCCGGCAGGACAAAATTATAAGCATAGTCCCCATAAGATAAGGCCTGCCTGACATACTCACAGGGGAAGCGGCTGTACCGCTCCCTCGCCCGCTTTGTATCCTGCTCCCGCGTATCCACCAAGACCACCATGGACCGCAGGCAGTCATCTACTTCAAAATGATCCATCCCGGCCTCCTTAGAACGGCAGTTCCTCGTCAATATCATCCGGAATGTTCATGAACCCATCGGCGCCCTGTGTTGCCCCTGCTGGATATGTATTCCTTCCCGCCTTCAGCAACGTATCTTTCGGGACCGTAAATTTCCCGTCACGGATCCGCTGCGCATCCATCAGGCTGTGGCAGTTCGTATAGAAACCGTGCCGGCCATCAAAATCATATTCTTTGTTGTTGAACAGGCCGCCGATGACCTTACCTTTGAGTGTTTTCTCATCCCAGTTCCAGTGGTACTTCTCGTTGGAAGATTCAAACGCCTCCATGACCGTCTTGAACCGGCGTTTCGCCCAGTTATCCTGGTCAGAACCATCGTCCTTCGGACAATACAGCCGGTAAACCCCTTTCCATTTCTTATCTTCCTGCGTCTGTGAATCATAATTGCGCTTATAAAAGCCCGCCTGCTCCCCCTCTGCAATGTCAAAGGCGATCACCAGCACGTCACTGTTTCCATTTTTCCCTTCATCCAGCCTCACGTTCTGTACTTTAAGAACATATCCCCCTGTCGGTAGCTTCTCATTCTCCGAATAAGCCTGTGTATCCTCATAACCATTCCATTTTTTCATTGCCTTGTTTCCTCCTTTAAAATTCCTGCAGTGCTTCGATCACTGCGGTAATATCATTGTCGATCTCACGGTCTGCGAAAGCCCCCATCGGGCTCTTTGCTGTGGACAAGTTTGCCTGCGTCTCAAAAACATACCGACCATCCACACACTTGCTCAGAAGTACAGTGGAAAATTTGCTCTCCAGCGTGATCTTGTCCAGCTTCCTGCCGGATGTTTTGATGCGGGTAAACATGTACCCATTCTCGTCATGGTCGGTCTGCGTATGCGCCACAAACACGATTGTCACGTCGTCCCGCATTGTCAGGGAATAGTCGATCAGGTCATAAATGCTCTGGGCAAGGTCCTGCCATTTGTCGTACCCCTTTTCCTTAGCCCTCCGCATTTCGTCAGCAACCATCAAACCGTTAATGGTATCCACCACAATTACCTTTATATGTTTCATATTTTCTTGCTCGTTTACTTTTCGTAATGCCTGCAGAGCTACTTGTGGGAAGTCCGTAACAAGATAATTTTTGTTCTGTTTATTGAAATCTTTTTTCCAACCTTTCCAAGACAATCCCTTCTTATCGCAGTCAATATATAAAGTTGTCTGAGGATCAAGGTTCCTCATGGACGTTGTTTTTCCTGTGCCGGATTCCCCGGCGATGCATACTACATGGCTCATTGATACTTCTTCCTCCTATGTCCTGTTATTTAATTCTCAAATGCTCCCCGCGCTCTTTCAGCACTGCAAACGGCAGCACCTTTCCTTCCGTCAACGCTTCACGGATCTTCGTTGTGTCCGGTATCTGCTTCATGTAATCTTCTGTTACCGCTGCCTCATCCACGTCCATTGGAGCGACGCCGCCGTTTTTACAGATTGAAAATGAGTAAAAATCTGTCTTGAACTTCCTCCGGTCGCAGAGGATCATCGCTGCCTTCAAACGGTCTTTCAGCACCCTGATGCGATTGCGCAACTGCTCTGCACGCGCAGCCAGCCGGTCAGCCTCCTTTTCGAACTTCAAAGCTTCCGCATCCAAATCTGCCATGATCTTGGCATAATTGTCTGCCTTTTCCTCCAGCTCTCCGTCCATTCCCTCAAGGGTGTCTGTGATGATCTTCATCTCCAGCTCGTCCGCTGATTCCAGCATTTCGTACAACTCTCTGTACTGTCCCGTGATTTCATACAGTGTGCTCATTCTCTTCACATCCTCCATTTTCTTCTTCAAGTTCGATTATCGTATCCGCAGCAGCGTATTTGATCAGATTGCTTGCCATCGCACTGATGCTCATATGCGCCTGGAATGCCAGTTCCCGCAGAATAACTGCCGTCTCACCATCTATCCGGATCACGCCAGAATTACCCCGGTCCATCTTTATGTGAGGCTTTTCAACCACGATTATATTCGCCATATACTCCAGCCCCCCTTCCCCAGAACTTGTCATATGTGAAGAGTGCTCCATATACGACTATATTCCGGGCAAAATCAGCGATCTCCCTGTTTGCCTCCGTAAAATCTCCGCAACATTCCTTAATGATTGCTTTTGCGGTTTTCTGCGCCAGTTCTTCCAGCTCATCCGCTCTATCAGAATGTTCCGGAATCTTTCTTTCCGAAATTTTAATCTCAATCATTGCATTCTCTCCATTCCCGCCTTATACTAAAGGCGTAAGTAATTTCTTTGGCGCTGGTACTTTGGTCGGTTCAGCGCCTTTTTCTTTTCCTGCTCTTCAGCTCCTCTTCACGTGCTGCACACAGCCCCGCTACCACAAAGCAGCCGGCGGCGGCGACCGTCATTACCGTTGGCGTTATCATCAACCCAAACGTCTCCCACATGATCAGGGCCGCCATGACCAGCGTTGAGCCTAACATCATGCACATATCTGACTTGTCCATCTTCGCTTTCACCTCCTGTTCTCAAGCTCAAATATCGCCCATCTCAGCGCCGCAGCCGCTTCGGCATCCTTTTCCGCTCTTTTTCTTCCAGCAGCGCATAGAGCTTGTCGATCTTTTTCTTTTCGTCCATGACTTCTCCTTTCTGTCCCTGTGTCACATTTTTATGCCTCGAATCTTTGCAATTTCCTTTTCGATGTCCTTTCCGGAATATTCTGCAAGCAGTTTTTCTGATATGTGATATGTCCACACTGATGACATTTTTACCGCCGTCCCGATAGGCAGCCGATTCAACTGCATTCCGATCCGAATGTATGGTATCGATACATGCAGTATTGCTGCAGCCTCTGCCGGAAGGATTCTTCCTACTTCCATTCCCTCTCACCTCCCATTTATCAAAGTTCCTGCCGCATTTCTGGCAAGCACTCCACATTCAAACTGTGCTGATGCTGTTATGAGACTTGCCAGTGCCTTAACCTCTTCCGATATTGCTTCCGGTAGTTCATTTCCCTTTTCAATATCTGCCGTGATGCTGTTCGCCAACGTCTCAATCAGTTTTTCTACCGATTCAGTTGCATTCAATTCTCTTACCTCCTTCTCTTATTTGTCACAAGGCGTATTCTCAATGATATGCCTTGTTTGTCACTTGTCTTTTCCTCTCTCCATTCTTATAATTGATATACAGGCTCCTGCCAGAGCCGAGTATGAAAGAAAGGAGACTCCTGATGAATCTTCATAACATCCCACCTGTTTCGGTTGATTTAACTTTGACTGTGAGCGTTATCCTAGGCTTATCCGCAATCGTTTCCCCAATTTTAGTAGCCATCATCAACAACCATCATCAATACAAAATGAAAAAACTGGAATATAAGCAAAAAGAACATGAAGAAAATATCCTATATAAAAGAAGAGTTTTTATGGATTTTCTCCGAGCGCTCAATAAAGTGTGTCAAGTTCCAAGTGATGATAATATATCATCCTACTCAGAATGCTACTCCCTTGCTTATATATATCTTCCTGATTATGTTCGTAAAGATATGGGAAAGCTTAATCTCTTAATCAACCACCAACGCTTTGATGAAGCTATAAAATACGTCGATGCACTATCTATGGACGTTTGTAAAGAATTGCAAAAACTGTGATTCCCAGTGCAATCCCCATCGAATAGAAGAAATACAGCTTTGAAAAATCAGGCTGTATTTTTTTAATAATTACATTTCCCACAATTACCGCAAGCCACATGACAGAAATCAATATGATATTCACCATATCTACGACTCTTATCCCTCTCACCTCCTCTACTCCAACAGTTTTTTTATCGGCACTTTCAGGTAGTCCGCGACCTTTTGCACTTTTCTGACACCGGGATCACTTTCGTTCCACTTGCTTATGCTTCGATTTGAGAATCCCAATTCTCTTTCCAATTTCCAAATCGAAATTCCTTTTTCGTCGCATATACGCTTTACATTGTCGAATAACACGTTTTCGCCTCCGTTCTCTTAAATTAAGAGAAAATATTCTCACTTTAATATTGACAATATCGAGAAAATATTCTAATATAATCTTAAACAATATGAATATATTCTCTACATTCGCTTTTTAAATTTGGGGTTTATTGGCAGAATGTGGTTTTTACGAGAATGTTTTCTCTTTACATCCTCTATGATACGAGAATATTTTCTTTTTGTCAATACTTTTTCGAGATTTTTTTCTCGTATCAGAAAGGAGCATAATATGACACTCAAAGACCGCGTCAAAAATCTTGCTCAAGAACGTGGAATTAGTTTGCCTGCGCTGGAAGCTGAACTTGGTTTTGGGAATAGTACTATCGTAAAATGGGATAAATCCACTCCCAACGCCGATAAACTCAACGCAGTAGCAAAATATTTTGGCGTATCTATGGATTTTCTTCTGAATGGAATTGATGTAGAGGGATTAAATGAAAAAGATAATAAGGATATTTCAAAAGACCTTGAAAACATCATGAATAAACTCTCATCCGGAGAAGACGGTCCTGCCAGCTACAACGGCGAAGCACTCGATCCAGAAGCCGCAGAATTATTCCGTGATGAGCTTCAGATTGCCCTGCGTCGTCTTAAAATTATCAACAAAGAAAAATACACTCCCAATAAGCACAAAAAGTAGGTGGGGATTTTGAAAAGCGATATTAAAAGACGTGTGAACTATTATGTCAGCAGATGCGGCACACGAAACCCTTTTGAGATTGCAAAACAACTTAATATAGAAGTGCAATTAGGTAATCCGGGCTGTGACGGTTGCTATATGTTTCTGAAAAACCATCGCTATATATTTCTCAGCCAAGATTTACCAGAGACAGAGTTACGCGTCGTAATGGCTCATGAGCTCGGTCATGCGATTTTGCATCGAAAGCAGAATTGTTATTTTATCCGAAACAAGACGTTTTTCTTAAACTCAAAGTATGAAATCGAAGCAAATAAATTCGCGGCAGAACTGCTGCTGCCTGATGAGCTTTTAGCTGAATACAAAGGGTTTACAATGGAACAGATATCAAAGTCGCTCGGATATAATGAGTGTTTGATTAAGTTAAAATTACATTGATTATGTATTACACAGAGGAGGGAATAATTATGGCACTTTTAAGTTGTCCAGAATGCGGCGGTTCAGTGTCATCACAAGCTACTGTCTGCCCACATTGCGGTTGCCCTATATCCGGCATAAGCTCGAGGCCTACATCATACTCATCAGACAATCGCCCTACTATCAAATGTCCAAAATGTGGAAGCCGAAATGTTTCTGTTTCAATTCATGGCGTTGGGAGCTATACCCATGGGCGTTCAGAATGGAGAAGTAAAAGTCCTTTAACTAGGGCAGGGAATGCAGCTGGAAGGGCTGCCATGATTTTAAGTACAGGAGGTCTTTGGGCGCTTACGCCTAAAAGGTCAAAATACTCAAAAAAAATGAATTCAAAGTCACATACTGACAACCGTACATTTGCAGTATGCCAGTCTTGCGGAAATTCATGGAGAGTTGGTGAACCCACTGCTGACGAATTCAGTTCAAAAGAAGGTATCTTTTTAGCCCTAGCTGTTTTTGCTTTTATCCTTATACTATTTCTGCGGATAACGTTTTAATAAGGGCGCTCGAACACAGTTATATCGCTGCGGCGATACACAAATAAATACCATATGAGGAGGATAACAAAAATGGCACTTATCATATGTCCCGAATGCGGGAAAGAAATATCAGATCAGGCTTCTGCCTGTCCCAACTGCGGTGCTCCGGTCGCGAAGAAATTCTGCCAACACTGCGGAGAACAGATTGACAAGGATTGCATAATCTGCCCAAAATGCGGAAAGCAGGTGCAAGACTTAAAACAACCCGATAATATTATCATAAACAACTCAGCAAGCTCCAGTGCTTCATCTTCTGCACAGGCTACCGCAAGTGCAAGATACCGCACTGCTGTTCCTAAAGACAAATGGGTAGCGCTGATGCTCTGTATTTTCTTAGGCTATTTTGGGGCACATAAGTTTTATGAAGGAAAAGTGGGCATGGGGATTTTATATCTCTTTACTGGCGGATTGTTCTGTATCGGTTGGATAATTGATATTATTTCCTATATTTTCAAGCCAAATCCCTACTATGTTTAATTAAAAACAGAAAAGCCCCGGTGCTGGTGACACCGGGGCAATTCTCGAAAAACTATACCAGTCAGAAGACTATGGCATAATTATCCCTACACAAGAAAATTATACCACAGCCTCCTGCACCTGTATAGGTGTATTTTTTATACCCAAAAAGGAGGTACACCCTATGGCACTCATCCAATGTCCGGAATGCGGCAGACAGATCAGCAGCGCAGCACTCTCGTGCCCTGGCTGCGGATACCCCATCAACCCACAAAAAGAAACGCCAAAGAAAAAAGGTACGATGAAAACCAAACGCGCAAATGGCTCCGGAACAGTTTACCGGCTGTCCGGCAACCGGCGAAACCCTTGGGCAGCATCCGTTACCGTCGGCTGGGACTTCGACGAAGCCGCCGGCAAAGCGCGACAGATTCAAAAATCGATTGGTTACTTTCCCACGGAGGCAAAAGCAATTTTAGCTCTCAACCTCTACAACGAAAACCCGTATGATTTGGATAAAGAAACCACTACTATCGGGAAGCTATATGATAAATGGTCTGAAGAATACTTTAAAGAGCTTACAGATGATTCCTCTATCAGGACCATCTGTGCCGCATGGCAATATGTCCCATCTTCTTTCAGATCCCAAAACGCCGTCACTATGCCGCCTCAGGGTATCAAAGATATGATAAACAGCAGCGCACAGCGGACTGACGATAAGGGCAACCTCGTCAAAGCTTCAGAAAACACGAAATCAAGGCTCAAATCCATGTTCAACCTGATGTATGACTATGCTGTTCTGGCAAACCTTGTACAATACAATCCTGCCCGTCAGTTTGTCCTCAAAGGTATCCAGAATAAGATTGAACGGAAACGAAAAGATAAAGTCCCCTTCTCTTTCGAACACGAAGAGGAATTATGGAATGATCTTGATTTCGGATATACCCGGATGATCCTGATCAACATTTATTCCGGATGGAGACCAGAAGAACTTCTTGAACTGCGAAAAATCGACGTCGATCTCGAGCATATGACAATGACCGGAGGAATGAAAACGGAGGCCGGATTCAATCGAAAGATTCCGATCCATCCTAAAATCGCAGACCTTGTCAAATATTACTATGACAAATCCCCCGGAGAGCTGCTCTTTTATGATTACACCGGAACCCGCCCCTCCACAATGACATACGATAAGTATCGGGGACGTTTCAAAAAAATACTTGCCCGGCACGGTTGGCAGGATGTGTATAGTCCAAGCTGTCCGCGCCATACCTTTTCCACAAAAGCGAAAAAAGCCCGCATGGATGAACTTGCCAGAAAGAAAATAATGGGACATGAAATCTCAGATGTAACCGACAAACACTACACCCACCTTGACTTCGACGAGTTTCTTATGGCTGAAATAAAGAAGCTCCAATGAAATATTTTATCCCTATGGTTGACACAACTGAAACCCCTTGTAAAATAGCTGTTTTCCATGATTTTATTTGTCAGTTACGTCTGTTCGTTACCTGTTAGTTGCCTGTTAATTTCCGGTCACTTTTTGCAGGATTTCAGACCACTTTTCCAAATTTCCCGTAAAATGCAAAAAACGCCGCAATCCCTGAGGATTACGGCGCTTTTTACGCTTATGGAAATTCAGTTTTTAGAATTTGCCTTCCTTAGCAGCCTCTTCGATAGCAACTGCTACAGATACAGTCATACCAACCATCGGGTTGTTACCTGCACCGATCAGACCCATCATCTCAACGTGAGCGGGTACGGAAGAAGAACCTGCGAACTGTGCATCGGAATGCATACGTCCCATTGTATCTGTCATACCATAGGAAGCAGGGCCTGCTGCCATGTTATCGGGATGCAGTGTACGGCCTGTGCCGCCGCCGGAAGCTACGGAGAAGTACTTCTTGCCCTTCTCTACGCACTCCTTCTTGTAAGTACCTGCAACGGGGTGCTGGAATCTTGTAGGGTTGGTGGAGTTACCGGTAATGGAAACGTCAACGCCCTCTTTCCACATGATAGCAACGCCTTCTGTTACGTCGTTAGCGCCGTAGCAGTTAACCTTTGCACGAAGACCTTCGGAGTAAGCCTTACGGAATACTTCCTTAACTTCGCCGGTAGCGTAATCCATCTCTGTCTCTACATATGTAAAGCCGTTGATTCTGGAGATGATCTGTGCAGCGTCTTTGCCCAGACCATTTAAGATAACGCGGAGAGGTTTCTGACGAACTTTGTTCGCCTTCTCTGCGATACCGATAGCGCCCTCAGCAGCTGCAAAAGACTCATGACCTGCCAGGAAGCAGAAGCAGTCTGTCTCTTCTTCCAGCAGCATCTTGCCCAGGTTACCATGACCTAAGCCTACCTTACGCTGATCTGCAACAGAGCCGGGGATACAGAAAGCCTGAAGGCCTTCACCAATTGCTGCCGCAGCATCAGATGCTTTTCTGCAGTTTTTCTTGATTGCGATTGCAGCGCCTACAATGTAAGCCCAGCAAGCGTTCTCAAAACAGATGGGCTGGATTCCCTTTACCTGATGGTAAACATCCAGACCGGCATCTTTTGTAATTTTCTCAGCTTCTTCGATAGAAGCAATACCGTAGCTATTTAAAACAGCATTGATCTTGTCGATTCTTCTTTCATAAGATTCAAATAATGCCATGCTTCGTTACCTCCTCCTTTTTATTCCTGTCTGGGATCGATGATTCTTACAGCATCATCAACACGTCCGTACTGGCCGGAAGCTTTCTCATATGCTGTCTGAGCATCGTCGCCCTTCTTCATGAAGTCTGTCATCTTGCCGAAGTTTACAAACTTGTAGCCGATGATCTGATCATCTGCATCCAGAGCGATGCCGGTTACATAACCTTCAGCCATTTCAAGGTAACGGGGACCTTTCTTTAAGGTACCGTACATGGTACCGATCTGGCTTCTTAAGCCCTTGCCCAGATCCTCCAGACCTGCGCCGATCGGAAGTCCGTCCTCAGAGAATGCGGACTGAGTACGTCCGTAAACGATCTGTAAGAACAGCTCTCTCATAGCCGTATTGATCGCGTCACACACAAGGTCAGTATTTAACGCCTCAAGAAGAGTTCTGCCGGGCAGAATCTCAGCAGCCATAGCTGCAGAATGAGTCATACCGGAGCAGCCGAGTGTCTCAATCAGAGCCTCCTGAATAATACCTTCCTTAACGTTGAGGGTCAGCTTACATGCACCCTGCTGAGGTGCACACCAGCCTACACCATGAGTCAGACCGGATATGTCCTTGATCTCTTTGGCTTTTACCCATTTTGCTTCTTCCGGGATGGGAGCACAGCCGTGGTTTACGCCCTGCGCTACCGGACACATCTGTTCAACTTCGTGTGAATAAATCATGTGTTATCTCCTTTCGTCTATGGATGAAAATTTCGTCAGCGGGCGCACTAAAAAGGCGCAAAGCTTTCTTCTGCGAAAATACAGCGCTGATCACCGTGGTTGGTCCAGAAAACGCCCGCAAAAAAAGCACCAGCTGTACGCTGATGCTATTTTCTCACATTTTACGTCAAAAATCCAGTCTTTTTTACAAAATAACGCCTTATGACAAAATCATACGGTCATTTGCAAAGCTTCCCCCGCTTACCTGTTCAAATTTCTCCAGCAAATCCGCTACGGAAAGCTTCTTTTTTTCTTCTCCAGACACATCATATATCACACGCCCTTCATACATCATGATAAGTCTGTTGCCGTGCGCTATCGCATCTTTCATATTGTGGGTTATCATCAGCGTTGTCAGGTGGTCCTGTGCGACGATGCGCTCCGTTGCTTCCAGTACCTTTTCCGCAGTTTTCGGGTCGAGCGCCGCCGTATGCTCATCCAGAAGGAGCAGCCGGGGCTTTTTCAATGTCGCCATCAAAAGCGTAAGCGCCTGACGCTGGCCACCGGAGAGCAGTCCGACTTTTGAAGTCATACGATTTTCCAGACCAAGCCCCAATTCTTCAAGCCGTCTCCTGTACACTTCCCGTTCCTTATTTGTAATGCCTATCTTCAGCGTCCGCGCAGCGCCTCTGCGAGCTGCCAGCGCCAGATTTTCTTCTATCTGCATATCCGCAGCTGTTCCCGTCATAGGATCCTGAAAAACCCGTCCAAGGTATTTTGCCCGCCTATATTCCGGCAGTTTTGTCACATTCACATTTCCAATCTCTATAATTCCCTCATCCACAGGCCAGACGCCTGCCACCGCATTTAAAAGCGTGGATTTCCCGGCTCCGTTCCCTCCGATGACCGTCACAAAATCCCCGTCCTCCAGTTTCAGGGACAGACCGTTCAGCGCCGTTTTTTCATTTACGGTTCCCGCATTGAAGGTTTTACTGATAGATTTGATATCAAGCACGTCCTGCACCTCCCTTTTTTACCCGTTTTGCAAAATATTTTCTCTTTATATAAGGGACAGCAAGGAATACGACCACCACAAGAGCCGATAAAAGCTTTAAGTCGTTCGGCTTCATCCCCAGCCACAGAACCATCTGCATCACCACATAATAAATGATAGATCCCAGCCCTACAGTCAGCAGATAAAATGCAAAATTCCTGCTGAGCTTTCCAAATACCACTTCCCCGATAATGACTGCCGCCAGACCGATGACGATTGCACCGCGCCCCATATTGATATCTGCAAATCCGTTGTACTGCGCCAGAAGTGCGCCTGAAAATGCCACGATACCGTTGGATATCATAAGTCCGAGAATTTTTGTCTTATCCGTATTGATGCCCTGCGCCCGCGCCATGTTTTCATTGGAACCCGTCGCACGAATGGAACACCCAAGTTCCGTACCGAAAAACCAGTACAACACGCCTATCAGCACCGCAATGATGACAGCCGCGGCAAACAGTGTGTTCCGATAAAAGACAACGCCCTTTAAATGGCGCAGGGAAACAAGCAGGCGGTCATAATCGTTTCCCGGGACTGCCACATTCGCCTTATCTCCCATAATACGCAGATTGACCGAATACAGCCCCAGCTGCGTCAGTATCCCCGCCAGTATCGCAGGTATCCCGAGCGCTGTATGAATAACGCCGGTAACGAGTCCCGCCAGCATACCCGCCAGAAAAGCGGCCGCCAGGGAAACTCCCGCCGAATATCCGTTGAGCAGCATCACCACACATACCGCTCCGCCTGTACACATTGAACCGTCTACCGTCAGGTCTGCCAGATTAAGAATCTTATAAGTAATATACACACCGATGGCTGTCACTCCCCAGACCAGCCCCTGCGCGCATGCTCCCGGCAGCGCATTAAAAAATACCATGATATCCAACTTCCGTTCCCTCCGTCATTTCGTCCTTTTTTCAGCCTATCGGCTCATAGCCTTCCGGAGGCGTTATCTGCAGCGCCTCACAGTTTGCGGCATTGTATTTCTTTGTTACATTCGGAGCTGTCTCTATCTTCATAGAGGCGATATCCGCGCCGTTCACCAGAATATCATACGCCATCTCACCCGCCTTGGCGCCGATATCATAGTAGCTGATAGACAGCGTTGCCACGCCGCAGCCCTTGCAGATTCCTTCTTCTCCGGCAACTACCGGAACCCCCGCAGGCTGACAGATATTCTGGATAATTTCTGTATTGGATGCCGCCGTATTATCTGTCGGCACATATATCACATCGCTCTCCGCTGCCGCGCTTGCAGCTATGGACGCCAGGTCGTTGGAATCTGCAAACGTATATTCCTTACATGTATAGCCCAGCCCTGTCAGATCCTCCTGAATGACACCCGACTGATAAGAAGAATTGGGTTCTGCCGAACAGTATAAAATACCGACATTTTTCGCATCCGGGAACATCTCATTTAACAGCTTTGCCTGTTCATCCAGCGGTGCAAGGTCCGAAGTCCCCGAAATGTTTTTCCCGGTTGTTCCCGTCCATTCCTCCATCCCGAGCGCTGTCGCATAATCCGTGATGGAAGTACCCAGTATCGGAATATCCTCCGTTGCTGCCGCTGCCGCCTGTAAAGATGCAGTCGCGTTGGCAAGAATAAGATCCACATCCTCTGCCACGAACTGATTTGCTATTGTCGCACAGGTCGGCGAATCCCCCGAAGCGTTCTGCACGTCAAAGGTCACGTTTTCTTCCCCGAGAAGCTCTGTCAGCTTATCCTGAAAGCCCTGCGTCGCCGCATCCAGCGCCTCATGCTGCACCAGCTGACAGATACCGATATTATATACCTCTCCTCCGTCTGCCGCCTGTTCGGCGCCGGCGTCCTGCTCTGCCGCCGTACCCGGTGCCACTGCATCCGACGCTGTGCCTGTCCCCGTATTCTCCGTACCGCAGCCTGCCAGAACTGCGGTCGTCATTGCCAACACCATTGCTATCGCCGCTATTTTTTTCATAATTAATTCTCCTCTTCCTTTTTTACTTTAACGCGTGTATGCGTTAAATCATTGAATCAATCATACACCCCAAAACCATCCCCGTCAAGCATGAATTTTTATACACAGACGGTATCCTCAGGATACAAAAGGCGCTGAGGATATCCGCCCCGACAGCACTGCCGAAAGTATGCAAAAACCGGCAGAAAAGCTTCTGCTCTCCTGCCGGTCTTTGTATACACACACTTTTTTATACTTATACGTTCTTTTTAACGATATTATCCTGCGCTTTGAAAATATGTCCTTCCGGAACAAATCCCCGTACCCGCGACAACGGATATACGTTCGTATTCCTTCCGATGACCGTTCCCGGATTCAAAACGCTGTTGCAGCCTACTTCCACACAATCTCCCAGCATTGCGCCGAATTTTTTCAGTCCGGTGGAAATCCTGACTTCTCCGGCCTTTACCTCGACCGGCGTTTTATCACTCTTGACATTGGAGGTTATCGCCCCTGCACCCATGTGGGCTTTGAACCCCAGAATACTGTCTCCCACATAGTTATAATGGGGAACCTGAACTCCATCAAATAAGATTACATTTTTCAGCTCTGTGGAATTGCCTACCACAGCCCCTTTTCCAATGATCGCACTCCCCCGCACGAAAGCACAGTGCCGTATCTCCGCATCCTCATCAACAATACAGGGACCATTGATACAGGCTGTCGGCGCGACCTGCGCGCTCTTTGCGACCCAGATATCCGCTCCCCGCTTTTCAAAGCGGTCCTGCGGCAAACTGTTTCCGAGCGTTACGATAAACTCACGAAGACCTGCCAGCGCTTCCCAGGGATATTCAAACTGTTCCAGAAAAGGGGCCGCTATCGTCTTTTCAAGATGATACAGGCTGCTTATCTTCATTGCTTCCATAGTTCGTTTCCTCCTTTTTGGCACGGCTCTTTGGCTGTGTCTCCTTCTTTTTGTAAAAAGTAGCTGCCGCATCGAACTGGCGGTACAAAACCGCCTGATTATGGAGCTGTTTGACGATATTCGTGCGTCTCCGCACAAAATCGTCAAGCTTCCCCATATATTCCTCCGGCGTGATAGTTCCTTCCGCCACGCCCGTAAGCCCCTTTTCCCAGCTGGCGGTCAGCGCCGGATTTAAAAGCGGCCGTATCGAATCTGAAACGACGTCATAGATCATCTCTCCCATGAGCGTCGGCGTGATAGTCTGGGTCTTTTTATTCAGCGCCAGATATTCTATCGTTACAAGCTTTTTTAAAATCTCCGCCCGGGTCGCAGACGTCCCGATACCGCTTCCCTTTATCTGGGCGCGCAGTTCTTCATCTTCGATAAACTGCCCCGCATTTTCCATCGTCAATATCAATGTACCGGAATTATAGCGTTTCGGCGGAGACGTTTCGCCCTCTCTCACCGACAGTCCGGAAAGCGGGAGCTGCGCCCCTTTTTTCAGCTTTGCCAGCACCTGCAAGAACGCCTCGTCACACTGAGTCTCCTCCTCTTCACCGCCCTTTTTATCCTCTTCCTCTTTTTTCCCGGAAAAAGACGGACGGCTCACTGCCAGATATCCTTCCTGTGTCAGTACCTTAAAAGAGGCAAAAAAACGCTCTCCCTGAGGCAGCGATACGGATTTTGCCAGCGCCGTCAGCGCCACCTTCTGATAAACTGCGGGCGGATAAAAAATACTCAGAAACCGCCGCACGATCACCTCATATACCTTCGCCGCCCCGCCGGAAAGACTGCGGAGCGCGGACAGTCCCTGCCCTGTAGGAATGATGGCATAATGGTCGGTTATCTGCTTATCATTCACATACCGTGTCTTTGCGATATTTTTATAGGAGCCGCTTTCGAGTATCTGCACGGCAAATGCCGACGCCGGAGAAAAGCCCCTCAACCCTCCGATATTTTTATGTATCTCCTTTGCCACCGCCGTAGAGAGCACGCGAGCATCGGTTCTGGGGTAAGTCGTTAACTTTTTTTCGTATAATTCCTGCGCGATCCTAAGTGTCTCATCCGGACTTATCTTAAACATCCGGGAGCAATCGTTTTGCAGCTCAGCCAGATTATAGAGCAGGGGCGGATTTTTCTGTTCCTTTTTTTTCTCGCATTTTTCCAGAAAAGCCCCCGAAAACTCCTGCCCCATCTTACCTTCCGGCAAGACGGCTCCCAGCTTTTCCATCAGCTCTTCCGCAGACTTTTTCTCCTTAAAGCCGTTTTCCTTATAAAGAAGGGGCGATGCAAAATATGCACTGCCTTCTGCCGCGCGCCACTCCCCTTCAAAAGCCCTTTCCTTTCCGTTTTCCACCGGAATCGAAAAGTTTCCCGTCACACGGTAAAAAGGCGTTTTTACAAAGGAGCGGATCTCCCTTTCCCGATTGACCACCATGCCGAGTACGCATGTCATAACGCGGCCGACGGATATTACCGCCCGGTCGCGGCGCAGGTAATTTTTCACATTGCTACCGTATTTCAGCGTCAAAACCCGTGAAAAATTGATTCCCATCAGATAATCTTCTTTTGCGCGCAGATACGCCGCATCTGCCAGATGGTCGTATTCCGAAAGAGCCTTCGCCTCCCGGACGCCGCGCTGTATCTCTTCTTCCGTCTGGGAATCTATCCATACCCGGCGGCGGTCTTTGCCCGAAACGCCAGCTTCCTGTTCCACCAGACGATAGATATACTCTCCCTCCCGTCCGGAGTCGGTGCATACATAAATCGTATCCACGTCCGGACGGTTTAAAAGAGCGCATACAATATCAAACTGTTTTTTTACGCCGGGAATGACCTCATACCGAAAGGTTTCCGGGATAAACGGGAGTGTGTCCACAGACCATTTTTTATACTTGATATCATAAACCTCAGGATAACTCATCGTTACCAGATGCCCGACGCACCATGTCACAACAGCCTCCTCCGACTCAAGATATCCGTCCCTGCGGCTCATATCATATTTCAGTGCCTTTGCAAACTCCTGCGCTACACTCGGTTTTTCAGCAATGAATAACTTTTTTCCCATACACCTTTCCTTTTGAACAGTCCAGGAACTGCCTTACTTTTTGGCAATGTAGCCCTGCGCCTTTAAAAGCTCTGCGCACAAAATCGCCCCGCCGGCAGCGCCCCTGACGGTATTGTGGGACAGTCCCACAAATTTCCAGTCATAAACTGTATCCTCTCTTAAACGGCCCACAGAAATCCCCATACCGTTTTCAAAATCCACGTCTTTGGAAACCTGAGGACGGTCATCCTCCTCCAGATACTGGATAAACTGCTTCGGTGCACTGGGGAGCGCAAGCCTCTGGGGCTCGCCGGAGAAGTTCACGAGACGGTCGATAAGCTCCTGCTTCGTCACCTTTTTGCGAAACTTCACAAATACCGCCGCTGTGTGCCCGTTCAGCACCGGAACGCGGATACACTGACAGGTAATAACAGGAGCCTCCGCAGGCTTTATTACACCATCCTCCACCTTGCCCCAGATACGTAACGGCTCTTTTTCGCTCTTCTCCTCTTCGCCGCCGATATAGGGGATGATGTTGCCGTTCATTTCCGGCCAATCCGCAAAGGTTTTACCTGCCCCGGAAATTGCCTGATATGTCGTAGCAACCACCTCGTAAGGCTCAAATTCCTTCCATGCAGTAAGCGCAGGAGCATAGCTCTGGATAGAGCAGTTGGGTTTTACTGCGATAAATCCCCTCGAAGTACCAAGGCGCTTTTTCTGCGCTTCAATGACCTCTGTATGCTCAGCGTTTATCTCCGGCACTATCATCGGAACGTCCGGCGTCCAGCGATGTGCAGAGTTATTGGAAACGACAGGTGTCTCCGTCTTTGCATAGGCCTCTTCTATCTTTTTTATCTCATCCTTTGTCATATCTACCGCGCTGAATACAAAGTCAACCTGAGAAGATACCTTCTCCACCTCGTTGACGTTCATCACCACGATATTTTTGACTGCCTCAGGCATCGGCTTGTCCATCTTCCATCTGCCGCCCACGGCTTCTTCATACGTCTTACCCGCAGAACGGGGACTTGCCGCAATCGTCGTCACCTCAAACCACGGATGACCCTCCAACAGCGAAATGAAACGCTGTCCCACCATACCTGTGCCGCCCAATACGCCGACTCTTAATTTTTCGCTCATCTTCTCATATCTCCTCTCTGATGTTGTCCAATAACCTGTCACACTTCTTCTATATATGCACGGTTTGCCGCAATGACCTTTTTCATAGACTCCTGCCCCGGAGCACCGATGGTCAGCCGCTTCTCAACGCAGGTTTTCAGGCTTACCGCCTCGTAGATATCCTCTTCAAAAACAGGGCTGATATTTTTTAATTCGTCAAGGGAACACTCCTCGATGCTCTTTTCCTTTTCGATACAATACAACACGAGCTGTCCGATTATCCCGTGAGCATCCCGGAAGGGCACACCTTTTACGACCAGGTAATCCGCAGCATCCGTCGCATTTGTAAATCCGTTCATGGCCGACTTCGCCATCACGTCTTTATGAAACCTCATCGTACGAACCATTCCCTCAAACAGCCTCAGGCAGCCGTTTGCAGTATCAATCGCATCAAATGCCGGCTCCTTATCTTCCTGCATATCCTTGTTATATGCAAGCGGAAGCCCCTTCATCGTCGTCAAAAGGCTCATCAGTGCACCGTAGACCCGTCCTGTCTTTCCCCGGACCAGCTCGGCAATATCAGGATTCTTTTTCTGCGGCATGATAGAAGATCCTGTGGAATAGGCGTCATCGATTTCCACAAAACGATACTCATTGCTGTTCCACAAAATAATTTCTTCCGAAAAACGACTCAGATGCATCATTACCATCGAAAGCGCCGACAGATATTCTATCACATAGTCCCGGTCTGAAACCGAATCCATGCTATTTAATGTCGGTCCTTCAAATCCCAACAGCTCTGCTGTATACTCCCGATCCAGCGGATATGTCGTTCCCGCCAGCGCCCCGCTTCCCAGCGGGCAGAAATTCATCCGTCTGTAAATATCCTTCATACGCTGCCGGTCACGCTTGAACATTTCAAAATACGCTCCCACATAATGCGCCAGCGTCGTCGGCTGTGCCTTCTGAAGATGGGTAAAGCCCGGCATATAGGTGTCCAGATTTTTCTCCATAACGGAAAGGAGCGTTTCCATCAATGCCCTTAGCAGTGCGTCCGTCTCCAATACCTCTTCCCGCACATACAGTCTCATATCCAGCGCCACCTGATCGTTGCGGCTCCTGCCGGTATGCAGCTTTTTGCCCGCTTCGCCGATGCGCGCTATCAGATTTGCCTCCACAAAGCTGTGTACATCTTCATATTCTGCCGTAATCGGAAGCCTTCCCGCTTCAACGTCCTCCCGAATACCCGTAAGACCTCCGATGATCTGCTCTTTTTCCTCTTCCGTCAAAATCTGCTGCTTTGCCAGCATCGTCACATGGGCGATGCTGCCTTCGATATCCTGCTGTAATAAGCGCCTGTCAAAAGAAATCGAGGCATTGAACCGATACACCAGCTCATCCGTTTCTTTTGTAAAGCGCCCGCCCCAAAGCTGCGCCATGAGCCTCACTCCTCCTCATAAACGATGTGATGATTTCTCTATAGAAATATATGAATAAATACGATACTAGCACATTTTTCGCTTTATTGCAATAAAGTAAAGCATTTTTTTCAGAAGTCAGGCATCTGGACGGTCACAAATCCGTCCGCTCCCAGGCGTCACCTTCCCCGCCAGCGCGCATAATAATAACTATATATCAACAAAGAGAGGAACATTCCCAATGGAATCCGAAATTTTAAAAGTGGATGATCTTTCCTATTCTTATCATACCCTCACCGGGGAAACCGCAGCTCTCAGCCATATTTCCTTTTCCGTGCGGGAAGGGGAATTTCTTGCCATCGTCGGCCCGTCCGGCTGTGGAAAATCCACAATCCTGTCACTTATTGCCGGACTTTTGACACCATCCTCGGGCGGTATCACTTTTTATGGAAAAAACGGACAGAAACCCGGGATCGGATACATGCTCCAACACGACCACCTTTTCGAATGGCGGGATATCTGGAAAAATGTCACTCTTGGGCTGGAAATAAACCACTGTATGACTCCTGAGAATCTGGAACGCGTTCGCCGGATGTTCGATGATTACGGTCTGTCCGCTTTTATACACAAAAAACCAACCGAACTTTCCGGGGGCATGAAACAGCGCGCTGCTCTCATCCGTACAATGGCGTTGGAACCAGACATCCTGCTTCTGGATGAACCCTTTTCTGCACTGGATTATCAGACCCGCCTGACCGTCTCGGCCGACATCGCACACATTATCCGGCAAGCCGGCAAAACTGCTATCCTTATCACGCACGACCTTTCGGAGGCAATCAGCCTTGCAGACCGGGTTCTTGTTCTGTCACCGCGTCCCGCCCATGTGAAAGCGGAATTTCCAATTTCATTGACTCTTCCGGACAATTCTCTTCTTGCCGCCCGCAAGACTCCGGAATACGGCAATTACTTCAATCAGATCTGGGAGGAATTATCAGATGAAAGCAAATAGAAATGACTCCGCTGCCCAACAGGAATATGTGCGCGCCCATTTGAAGCACCACCGCTTTGTTCGCTGGACAAGAGCATTCCTGCTTATTTTATTTCTCGGAGGATGGGAAGCCTGTGCGGACAACGGGCTGATAGACAGTTTCTTTTTTTCCAGTCCCTCACGCGTTGCAGCATGCTTTATCTCAATGCTCCGCACCAAATCCCTCTTTTTGCATATCGGCGTCACATTGACCGAAACAGTCGTAAGCTTCCTTCTCATCGTACTCATCAGCCTTGCCGCCGCCACTCTTTTATGGTATTCCAAACGCCTTTCAGAAATCACCGAGCCTTATCTGGTCGTTCTGAACAGTCTTCCGAAATCTGCCCTTGCGCCGCTCCTTATCGTATGGCTCGGCACCGGCATCGATACCATCATCGTTGCAGGAATCTCTGTCGCTTTATTCGGTGCCATCATCAACCTTTACACCGGATTTTTACAGGTCGATCCCGAAAAACTGAAACTCATCCGCACGCTCGGCGGTTCCAGAAGAGATACCTTTTTTAAAGTGGTTCTGCCCGCCTCCATCCCGACCATCCTAAGCAGCATGAAAGTCAATATAGGCCTTGCTCTTGTGGGCGTTATCATAGGAGAATTTCTGGCAGCCAGACGCGGGCTTGGATATCTTATCATTTACAGCAGTCAGGTATTTCAGCTCGATGTTCTTATTACCTCTATCCTTATCTTATGCATTATCGCCATGGGACTGTATCAGGTCGTCCAATTCATTGAACACCGCTATAAAAAATGCCTGTAAGATATCTATTAATTTTGTGTAAAATACAGCTTCCTGTGTTGTTTTTCCATTTCCGCCGTGTTACGACCGCGATATAAGAACAATCTGACCAGATTCCATGCGAAGGAGGCTGAACACCTGTGAAATACCAAAAACTATCTGCTCTTGCGCTTTCCGGGCCCTTATCTTTTCCATGAACCTGACCGCTGCCGCGGCTCCGGTCACGCCTGAGGCAAAGCAGACTGCCGGAAACAACAACATCGTTATCCTTCACCCTAACGACGTCCACTGCGCTATTCCCTCCATATAAAATAATTGACTACAGAGATACGCAGATAGCTTATATTGGGATCGATACCTCGGAAAGCTTTACCAAATCCACTCCTGCTTATTTTCAGAATGAACACGGAAACTACATCTACAACTTCTGTCAGGGCAATACCAAAAACCTTGGCGGTTCTGTCGGCAAAGAATATGCCGACCCTTACGGACAGGGACGAATTACCATTCGTATCACAATCTACAGCAAATGCCGCATAATATTCATTTTCTCAAGGGAGCCGTGTCATATCTGCTCCCCTTTTTTTGCCTTTATAAAAACTTTATAAGTTTAGCTGGATTTTTATAAAAGTTTATTATATGATTAGAATTGTAGTTCCTTTTGGAACACTATTATTTTCTAACATACCAAGGAGGTAGCTATGGAAAAATTTTTCAAACTCAAGGAGAACGGGACTTCCGTTTCCACTGAGCTCATGGCTGGTCTGACGACATTCTTTGCGATGTCCTACATCATCATCGTCAATCCCAGCATCCTTTCTCAGTCCGGAATGGAATGGGGCGCCGTTTTTCTTGCAACTATCATCGCGTCCATTATCGGCACGCTGGTGATGGGTCTGGTCGCTAACGTTCCCTACGCACAGGCGCCCGGCATGGGACTGAACGCATTCTTCGTTTACACGGTATGCTTCGGTCTTGGATTCACATGGCAGCAGGCTCTGTCTATGGTATTTATTTGCGGTATTTTAAATATCGTCATCACCGTGACAAAGCTGCGCAAGTTTATCATCAGAGCCATTCCCAACAGTCTTCAGAATGCCATCGGCGGAGGCATCGGTATCTTCGTTGCCTATATCGGACTGTTAAATGTAGGAATCATCAATTTTGACGGCGGCGTTCCTGCCCTGTCCACCTTAAACCAGCCCAGATTCTGGGTGTTCCTCATCGGTCTTGCCCTGATAACTATTTTGCTCGTTAAAAATGTAAAGGGCGCTATCCTGATCGCGATCGTAGCGACTACCCTGATAGGTATTCCTTTCGGCGTGACAGCCCCTCAGGATACTACAAGCTTCACCGAAGCATGTCAGGCTCTGCCGACTACCTTTCTTGCCATCTTTAAAGAAGGCGGTATCACAAGCCTGTTTACAGATCCCGCAAAGCTGCCCCTCGTGCTGATAACAATTTTTGCCTTCAGCATTTCCGATACCTTTGATACGATTGGAACCTTTATCGGAACCGGCCGCCGCAGCGGTATCTTCAGCGAAGAGGACGAACGCCTGATGGACCAGAATTCCGGCTTTAAGTCCAGACTGGACAAAGCGCTGTTTGCTGATGCCACAGCCACCTCTATCGGCGCACTGTTCGGAACATCTAATACAACGACATTTGTAGAAAGCGCATCCGGTATCGGTGCAGGCGGACGTACAGGTCTTACTTCCGTTGTTGTTGCAATATGCTTCGCGCTTTCCGCTTTCCTTGCAACATTTGTCAGCGCAGTTCCTTCTGCTGCTACAGCGCCCGCACTCGTTGCTGTCGGCGTGATGATGACCTCCTCTTTCAAAGAGATTGATTGGAATGACTTCAGCGAGGCCGTACCCGCTTTCTTTGCAGGTCTTTTTATGGCTCTCTGCTACAGCATCTCCTACGGTATTGCAGCAGGCTTTATCTTCTACTGCATCGTAAAAGTCTGCAAGGGCAAAGCAAAAGAAGTGCATCCGGTTCTTTGGGTCTGCACCGCATTGTTCGTATTAAACTTTGTTCTTCTGGCGATTCTGTAACGCTGTCCATCTGACAGTTTACAAAAAGGGGTTGACGCATCAGCGGCAACCCCTTTTATCATTCTTCCTCTTCCCGGATTTCTTCCGGAAGTATCAATCGTATCAGCTCTATCCGCTTCTCATCCATTTCCAGGACGATTATCTTCGCCCCTTCGTACTCAAAGGAATCTCCTTCAACCGGAATCCGTTTCAGCTGCTCCATGACCCAGCCGCCCACAGTCGATACCTCTGTATCCGGATTTGCATCCAAAAGCTCAAACAGCTTTTTCACGCTCGCCCTGCCGCTGATTTTGTATTCCCGTTCGGATATCTGTTCAATAGACTGAACGACCTCATCATGTTCGTCCCAGATTTCTCCTACAAGCTCTTCCAGAATATCCTCCAGAGTCACGATTCCAACAGTTCCTCCGAACTCATCCAGCACAACTGCAATATGAAGCTTTCTCTTCTTTAGCTCCTGCATCAGATCATCAATCTTCTGACTTTCCGTTACAAACACCACCGGACGTATTACACTGCGGATATTTTCTCCCGTACCATAAATCTGATTAAAGAAATCTTTGTGGTACAGTATTCCGACGATATGATCCAGCGATTCCTCATAAACGGGCAAACGTGAAAATCCCGTGTCCGCAAAAATCTGCGCGGCCTCATCCTGTGTACTGTCCACTGAAATTCCCTCCACATCAATACGTGGAGTAAGGATATCTCCAACTTCCAGATCATGGAAATTCAGCGCGCTGCGCAGGAGCGTTCCTTCATCACTGTCGATACTGCCCTCCTGCTGCGCCTCCTCCACGATAGTAACCAGCTCCTCCTGTGTTATCTTCTGATCACCAGATGTTTTAAACACGCGGGATAAAAGCTTTTTCCACTGACCGAACAGCCAGTTGACCGGAGTCAGCACCATGCACAGACCACTGATGACCGGAGCTGCAAAACGCGCAAATGCTTCCGGCGATTCTTTTGCGATACTCTTTGGTGAAATCTCGCCAAATATCAGCACTACCACTGTAGTAACAAGAGTAGACACACCCGCCCCCGCTTCTTCGCCCAGAAGCTTCACGAATAAAATCGTCGCCAGAGACGTGCATCCGATATTCACAATATTATTTCCTACCAGAATCGTTGAGAGCAGACTGTCATAATCTTCTGCCAGACGCAGCACCTGCTCTGCCCGCTTATCTCCTTTTTCCGCCTGATTTTTCAGACGCACCCGGTTTATAGAAGAAAATGCCGTTTCCGTTGCCGAAAAAAATCCTGACAGAATCACACACGCAATAATAATGATCAACATTACCGTTGTACTTCCCATCGTACTTTTGTTCTCCCTTATCTTAGCTTTAATCTCTACTTTATCAGAAAGGGAGTCGTTGCGCAATTCCCTGTGGCAATTTTTATAAAAACATAATATATTTGTTATGCCCCGTCAGTCCATCGGAAACGGCTTTCTCTCACTCTGTCCCGGTCTCCGTGCTGCTTTCCGGCTTCGATTCCACACTGCCTTCCGGCTCTGTTTCCACACCGGCTTCCGGCTCTGTTTCCACACCGGCTTCCGGCTCCGTTTCTGTTCCGGCTTCCGGCTCTGTTTCCACACCAGCTTCCGGCTCTGTTTCCACACCAGCTTCCGGCTCTGTTTCCACACCGACTTCCGGCTCTGTTTCCACACCGTTTTCCGGATGTCCGATGTCTCCCGGTGGTGCAAAGGGAAGACTCCCTTCCGGATGCAGCGTCTCTACGCTTTCTTCCGGCAGCCGCTCTTCCTCCACAGGCTGCGCCGCATTCTTTGTTGCCTCCTCAGCCCGCCTTTTTACTTCGTCTTTATCGTATATGATTTCCGCCCCGGTAATCTGTCCATCCACCCAGCCGCAGGATACTCCATAATAATCTATTGTTGCTGTAGATTTCGAACAGCTCAACACCTTTTCTGCCGCGTTTATCGGCTGGTCGTTACACTCATATACCCAGCCCCAGTAGGGCTCCTGATTCGGGACCCAGTCCACCCACACCGAATGTCCCGGGCAGCTGTCATTATGTTCATGGTATCTTCTTATCGTATAGCAGCCCGCATCCTCGCTATGTACATGATACTTCGGAACCGTATAGCACCCTCCCTGTACCGGACTGGTTTCCGTATGCGGATTTTCCCCCGAAGCATCCGCATGATAGTGATAATGATATGTGATCGTACCCGGAACTTCCTGCACACCGATAACCAGCTTCTGCGGAATCCTCAAAACAGCATCCTTCAGTTCTGCAAATGTCGCATCATCATCTGCAGAAACCCCTTTTGTGAGCAATGCGGATGCCAGACCGGTCTTGCCATTACTCACAGATGTAAAAACCTGATTCAGATTTTGTTTCAATGCCTCATTCAGCTCACTCATATACGCCTTGAGTGCCCCTGTCCCCTCGCCTGACATCTGGCTAAGTTCATTCATATGTTTTGCAAAATTCTGCTCCAAAAGCGTAAGACTGTTCTGAACCCCTACGTTCAGCTCCCCCAGCCTGTCCGTAACACCCGCCAGATTCTGACTGACATTCTGATCCAGGCTGCTGATATTCCGGTCCAGACCATTGATATTCTGATCCAGACCTCCGATGCTCTGATCCAGCCCGCTTAAATCTTCATCAATACCAATAATCCCCGCGTCCATCCGGTCCATCCGCGTCTCCAACAGACTTCCCAGCTGATCGACCTTTACCTGAAAACTTGAAGCCATATCTGAAAACGCCTTTGAAATCTGCGTCATATCCGTCTCCAGAATGGTCTTTAAGCTTCCCTCCACATCGGACAGATTTTTTACAAGAAGCTGGTATTCTTTTTTCAATTCCTCCTGATTTTTCAGAATTTCCTGTCCGTCTGCCTTTTGCGATTCCTGATTTTTATTTTCCTCTGTCCTCAGTTTTTCTATCAGTTCCTTTAAACTTGCATAGGAATCAGTCAGCTTATTTTCAATATTTTCCACCGACCGGTCTATTTCCTGCACAGACTGGTTCACACGGTTTATCTCCTCAACCGACTGACCATGTTCTTTCGCCCCCTGCTCCTTTTGTTCTTCCAGACTTTCTGCCACCTTAGAAATCTGTTCCAGTGTCGCCTGTATATCTGCGTGGACGCTCTCCATATCCGTCTCTATTTCATTGACCTTTGTGTGCGTTATCTTCTCCAGCTGAGTCACGCGGTCCGTCATGCCGGATGTATTTTTTTCGAGTTGCTCACGCCAGGTTTCCGATTCCAGAAAAGCCTCTTCCCTCTTCGTCAGCCGCTCATTTACTTCATTTAGCCTATCCCTGTTTCCGGAGATACTCTCGTCCAGCTTTTCCAGATAAGAGGCTGCATTTTTCATCTCTTCCTGCATCTGATCTTTCACGCTGTTTTCCATTTCTGAAAAAGACAAGGAATTCTCTTCGCTCGCCCTCCGAACGGAATAACCTATCCCGACACCTGATAAAATGACCGCTATAGCTGCTACCGCCGCGCATATCGCTATCATTTTCCTCTTTTCTGATTGATCTGACTGCCTTTTGTTTTCTTTTTCCGTATCAGCACGGAAGATTTTTTTGTGTTCTGTAGATTTCATGGGACATTCCTCCTCCCATTTTCCAAAGTCCGACTTTACCGAAAGAACATCGGCCTGAAACTGCCGGACGAAACGACGTGCAGAAAAAAAGGCTTCTTTTGGTCTATCCCTCGCCCTGTTCTCACGTCTGCAGGCTCTCTGACTGCGCATAGCCCTCCCGTCTGATGCTTTCCGCCCAAGATTGCGGCGCACCCTGCCGATATGCTGTTATAACTTGTAATGATAAGGGATTCTCTAGATGTCTTCTGAATCTCTGAGCTGCCCGGCAAAAGCTCCTTCTGCGAACTTCCGCCGTCATGGACAAAATGACCGCCCCGTTAGAAAGGCGGTATTCAAATAAGAATTTAAGATATGTCTGCATCTTAGCACGGCTGCCGTACAGCCGTCAAGCGCTTCAATACAGTTTATAAAAGCTTTAAAAATCTGAGGCTTATTTTACAAAAATTTCAGATATTATCTTTACATCTGATGACGCACGATCCGATACTCGTCTCCCGGCTGGTAATAAGGACACGCATCAAAGCTGCTGCTCAAAAAGCGCACCATTTCATCCTCATCCAGGTCCATCTCGCACACATAACATTCATAATCTTCATCGTAAGTAAAATAGGCACATGCTTCACAATTTGTCATCTTAATCTCCAATCCGGAGCGTACAACTAATTTGAGGTATGCCGCAAAGGCTGTTTGTGACGCTCCGGCACAAACAGCCTTGTAAAAAATAAGCCGGATGGCTTATTTTTACACTATGTTTCTTTCACGCTTTTTTCCCAATCCGCCTTTTTTAAAAAAGCGCTGCGGTATCTCAAATACAAAGACGATACCCAACACAATGGCAACTGCCACTTTTACCGCAAGAAATCCTTTCGACAGCGCCAGATCCAGCTGATTCGTCACAAGATAATAAGCCGTCCAATAAATCCCGGCTCCCGGTACGAGCGGCAAAATCCCGCTGATCAGAAATATCGTCACAGGACAGCGTTTACGCACCGCAAAAAAACGAGATAGCAGGATAACAAGCACCGTTGCCAGAAATACTACCGTCGGCTCCGACCAGAAATGCATCGTTTCCCATAATCCCACGTAAACAGCCCAGCCTGCGCTGCCGATCAGACCGCAATACAGATAATATTGTGCAGGAACGCCAAACAATGCGCCGAACGCTACCGTACCAATGCCCGCCGCTAATACCTTCATCAAAGCCGTCACAGCATTGCCCCTCCCGTCAGATGATGATATACGCTGATAACAAAGCCCACGCCCGCCGCAATAGACAAAAACACGAGCAGAGCATCTATCATCCGCACTGTACCCGAGATATAATCTCCGTCCGCGATATCCCGTATTCCGTTTGTAAATGCCAGCCCCGGCACAAGCGGCATGATAGCCCCGCTGATGATATGACTTATGTTCATTTCAAGGGGAAGGCGTATCAAAAACAGACCGAGCACCGTAATAACGATACCTCCGCCTATATTTTCCACAATTTTGGAACAGCGGCCTCCAACCCGGAGCAGATACAGATACAATATGATGCCTATCCCAAATGCTGTGAGACAATCCGCCGGATTTCCGCCGAACATCAGGCAAAAGCATCCGCTCCCAAGCCCTGACATAAACACCCGCATCCGCTTTGACTTTCCCGGAGCAGTCCGTATCTCCGATAATCGCTTCCGGATTTCCGGGATGTTATATTTTCCCTCCTCTATCTCTCGGGAAAGCTGATTGACAGCCGCCACTCTGTGAAGCTGCGCGCCCCGTACCGGGATATGCTCCACTCTGGCAAACCTTTTTTCTTTATCGCTTCCCGCCGTCAGAAAAATCCCATTGCTCAGAACGAAGGCATTTTCTGATTCTACCCCGAAATGGCGGCAGATCCGGTCGATGGTCTCCTCCACCCGAAAGATTTCCGCGCCGTTCTCCAGCAAAATATGTCCCGCTTCCATCGCGGCATCCAGCACCTCGCGCTGATCGATCCGTTCTGCCTCCACCTTATACCTCCCTCAGCCTGATCTCAATACTTCTCCAGCAGTTTATCCACGCTCACAAGCTTTACGCACAGCACAAACAGCTCCGTCGCCTGAATAAGCTCATCTATCGGCGGGAATGAAGGAGCGATACGGATATTGGAATCATGGGGGTCCTTTTTATAAGGATAGGTGGCGCCAGCGCCGGTCATCACGACTCCCGCATCCTTTGCCTTTGCCACGATAGCCTTTGCACAGCCCTCCATTGCATCAAAGGAAATAAAATATCCTCCATGCGGCTTCGTCCATGTTCCGACCTCAAGTCCACCCAGTTCCCTCTCCAGAATGTCCAGCACCGCCTCAAACTTCGGGCGCATGATGTCTGCGTGCTTTTCCATCTGTTTCTCTATTCCTCTGATATTTTTAAAATATCTCACATGCCTGAGCTGATTCAATTTATCGTGGCCTATTGTCTGAATGGTAAGCTGTGTTCTCAGGTCGTCCAGGTTTGCCTTGGATGCAGAAATTGCAGCTACACCGGAGCCGGGAAAGCTTATCTTGCTCGTAGAGCTGAATTTATAAACCATATCCGGATTGCCCGCTTTTTCACACTCGGCTAAAAGCTCCAGTATCACATCCTGAGGCTCGCCGTAAAGATGATGCACATTGTAGGCATTATCCCAGAAAATGCGGAAGTCCTTTGCTGCAGGCTTAAGCGCTGCAAATCTCCTGACAGTCTCATCTGAATAAGTATAACCCTGAGGATTAGAGTACTTCGGTACACACCAGATGCCCTTGATCGCCTCATCCTCACTTACGAGCGCTTCCACCATATCCATATCCGGACCGTCCGGTGTCATCGGAACATTTATCATTTCAATGCCAAAATACTCTGTTATCGAAAAATGTCTGTCGTAACCGGGAACCGGGCAAAGGAACTTTACCTTGTCAAGCTTACACCACGGTGTCATCCCCATCACGCCATGGGTATAAGCGTGGCTCACCACATCAAACATCACATTCAGGCTGGAATTTCCGTAAATAATGATGTTTTCCGCCGGGACCTCTATCAGCTCGCCTAAAAGGCGCTTTGCCTCCGGTATCCCGTCCATTACGCCATAGTTCCGGCAGTCGATGCCCGCCTCGCACTTTAAATCTGTAAAGCAGTCCAGAACGTCCATCATTCCCATAGAAAGATCCAGCTGCGCTGCGCTCGGTTTACCGCGGGACATATCAAGCTTTAATCCCTTTCCCTGAAAATCCCTGTACTGAGCCTCCAGCAGACTCTTTTCCCTCAACAGTTCCTCTTTACTTCTGTTCTTGTAAGCAGTCATTGCCTTCTCCTTCCTCGTGTCCGGGCAGACATATCCTATATTTGTTATATTAACCCTTCATTTCATTATGCACGATTCACAAATGCTGTCAAGTAATTTATTTGTATCAGCTTATCCATCCAGCCGCAGACTGCATATCACCTGACATTGTCAAGGTACGGAACTGTTGATTTATTTTTTCAATTTTCAAAAAAAGTGCTTGCAAAATTCTATAAGACCCGTTATAATATTCATTGTTGAGTCCGCTGGAATAGCGCAGTTGGTAGCGCAACTGATTCGTAATCAGTAGGTCGAGGGTTCGAGTCCCTTTTCCAGCTCTGAACTTATGAAAATGCCGATTCGTAACGAGTCGGCATTTTTTTGTACGATAGGAAATTTCATTTCCTATCGTACAAAAAACATGATTATGCGTACTCGCGCGCGGCGAAATTGTCGCTGACGCGACTGCGCTCGACGCGGAGTGTGCGCCCTGACGCACACTTTTTTCATTTCTTTCCGCAAAAATGCAGGGTGCAGAAATCTTTTTCCGCACCCTGCATTTTTTATATCATTTTTATTCCAGCTCAAATGCTCCCGTATAAAGCTGATAATATTTGCCCTTCTGAGCAATAAGATCGTCATGACTGCCTCTTTCGATGATGCGTCCCTGCTCCAATACCATAATGACATCGGAATTACGGACTGTAGAAAGGCGGTGTGCGATAACAAATACCGTCCTGCCGTGCATCAGAGCATCCATACCACGCTGCACGATTGCCTCTGTCCTCGTATCGATGGAGGAGGTCGCTTCGTCCATTATCATGACCGGAGGGTCTGCCACCGCCGCTCTTGCAATAGAAATCAGCTGCCTCTGACCCTGGGAAAGATTAGAACCATTCGCCGTGATCATCGTATTGTAGCCTTCGGGCAGACGCGTGATAAAATCATGCGCTCCCGCAAGCTGCGCCGCACCGATACATTCCCCATCCGTTGCATCCAGATTGCCATAACGGATGTTTTCCATAACGGTACCGGAAAATAAAACCGTATCCTGCAATATAATACCTAAGGAACGGCGCAGATCCGCCTTCTTTATCTTGTTGATATTGATACCGTCATAACGTATCTTTCCATCCGCGATATCATAAAAACGATTTATCAGGTTGGTGATTGTCGTTTTACCCGCTCCGGTCGCACCTACAAACGCAACCTTCTGCCCCGGCTCTGCATACAGCGTGATATCGTGCAGCACGATCTTCTCAGGATTATATCCGAAATCCACCTCTGTCATGCGGACATCGCCCTGCAGTCTTGTATAGGTGATGCTGCCGTCTGCGCTGTGAGGGTGTTTCCACGCCCACATATCCGTGCGCTCTTTGCATTCCACCAATTCGCCGTTTTCCTCTTTTACATTGACCAGTGTCACATAGCCTTCATCCTTCTCTGCCTGCTCGTCTATCAGACCAAAGATACGTTCTGCGCCCGCAAGACCCATAACGACAGAGTTTATCTGGTTGGAAACCTGTCCGATATTGCCGCAGAACTGTCTCGTCATGTTCAAAAACGGAACTGTAATGCTGATAGACAGCGCCATTCCCGATATGCTGAAATTCGGTGCGCCCGCAAGCAGCAGGATTCCTCCTGCCAGAGCCACGATGACATACAGTACATTGCCCATATTCATCAATATCGGCATAAGCATATTGGCATATCGGTTTGCCTGCTCGGATACATGAAACAGCTCGTCATTTATCTTGTCAAAATCCGCTTCCGTTTCTCTCTCATGACAGAATACCTTTACAACCTTCTGCCCGTTCATTATCTCTTCCACAAATCCCTCGGATTTTCCCACAGCCATCTGCTGATGCAGAAAATATTTTGCGGAGCTGGAGCCGACCTTTTTCGTCACGACCCCCATCAGTACTACGCCTGCCAGTACAACCAGCAAAAGCCAGATACTGTAATACATCATGATACAAAATACTGTCAGTACGGAAACACAGGAAATTATCAGCTGCGGAATGCTCTGAGAGATAAGCTGGCGCAGCGTATCTATATCATTCGTATAATAGCTCATGATATCGCCGTGATTGTGCGTATCAAAATATTTTATCGGCAGGTCCTGCATTCCGTTGAACATTTTCACACGAAGCTTTTTCAAAGACCCCTGCGTGATGATCGCCATGCCATATGAAAAGGCATATCCTGCAGCCAATGACAAAACATAAAAAACAATAAGCAGGGAAACATATTTTAATATCGGTCCGGATGCGCTGCCCCAGTCCTTTGTCTGCCAGCTCTGTTCCACGACTGCAATGATATTCTGCTGGAACACCGCGGGGACCGAGCTTATCATCGCGTTTAATACGACACAGACCAGCACCATAGGCAAAAGCACCGGATAAAATTCAAACAGCATTTTAAAAAGTCTTTTTAACGTGCCTTTTTTAGCTCCGACTTTATTTTTCATCCGGATCACCTCCTTTGTTCTGAGACGTATAAACCTCCTGATAGATAGGACTCTTTAAAAGCAGCTCCTCATGTGTCCCGATATCGGCTATCGTTCCTCCGTCCATTACGATTATCCTGTCCGCATCCTGTACGGAAGAAATCCTCTGAGCGATGATTATCTTGGTCGTTTCAGGAATATAATCCAGAAAAGCCTTTCTTATCAGAGCATCCGTCTTTGTATCCACTGCGCTCGTGGAATCATCAAGTATCAGTATCTTCGGCTTTTTCAACAGCGCTCGTGCGATACACAGGCGCTGCTTCTGACCGCCTGATACGTTGGAACCGCCCTGTTCGATATAGGTATCATACTGCTCCGGAAACTGCATAATGAATTCGTCCGCCTGCGCGAGTCTGCAGGCTTCTTTTAACTCTTCATCCGTCGCATTTTTATTCCCCCATCGCAGGTTCTCCTTTATCGTACCGGAAAACAGGATATTTTTCTGCAGAACAACCGCAACCTGATCGCGCAGCGCCTCAATATCGTATTCCCTTACATCTCTTCCGCCTACCTTTACAGAGCCTTCCGTAACGTCATACAGTCGGGATATCAGCTGGATAAGGGATGATTTAGAGGAGCCTGTCCCTCCGATGATGCCTATCGTCTCACCGGAAGCAATATGGAGATTGATATCAGACAGCGCCATTTTTTCAGCGTCTTTGGAATATTTAAAGTTTACACTTTCAAAATCCACAGAGCCGTCTGCCACTTCTGTCACGGGAACTTCCGGATTCTTCAGCGTGCTCTCCTCCTGAAGGACTTCCACGATACGCTGTGCAGATTCCTGCGCCATCGTCACCATAACGAATACCATAGAAAACATCATAAGGCTGTTCAAAATCTGAAAGCTGTAAACAAGAAGCGCAGAAAACTGTCCCACATCCAGGTCTGCACCGCCGCTCGTAATGATAGTGTAGGAGCCGAAGGACAGCACGAATATCATTACCACATACAGACAGAACTGCATCAGGGGGCTGTTGATAGCGAGTATCTTCTCCGCTTTGGTGAAATCCTGACACACATCCTCTGCCGCACGCCCGAATTTTTCTTTTTCGTAGTCTTCGCGGACAAACGCTTTTACAACGCGCATTCCCTTGATATTTTCCTGAATGGAATTGTTCAGGGCATCATACTTGCGAAAGACCTTTTTAAACAGAGGTCCTACCTTATGTATTACCGCAAACAGCCCTATGCCGAGCACCGGTATCGTGAACAGGAAGATGAGCGCCATCTTTCCGCCCATGATGAGCGCCATAACAAAGGAAAAGACCAGCATCAACGGGCTTCTGATCGCCATACGGATGATCATCATATACGCCATCTGTACGTTCATCACGTCCGTCGTCATCCTCGTCACCAGAGACGACGTGGAAAATCTGTCAATGTTTTCAAAGGAAAAGTCCTGTATCCTGTAAAACATGTCCTTTCTTAAATTGCGTGCAAAGCCGCAGGACGCCGTCGCACAGGTAGAACCGGCGCTCGCTCCGAATGCCAGCGACATTGCCGCCATAAGAACCAGCACCGCACCATAGGCAAATATCACTCCCATACCGCTTCCGGCTTTGATGTGATTGACGAGCTGCGCCACTACGAAGGGGATAATACATTCCATGACCACTTCCAGTGACACCAGAACAGGGGTCAGAATAGAGGGACGTTTGTATTCCCGAATCGATTTTGTCAATACTTTCAGCATTTTTTCGTCATTTCTCCTTTCAGTGTTTTTTTATCCTCAGACGCATACAAAACGCCAAAAATCCGCTCAAAGAGCGGATTTTGTCTGCCTGAAACCGTGCATTCCTAAGGTTTCCCATCAGACAAAACAGGCAAGCGAATTTGCGTCGCCTGCCGTTTTTGCATCGCTTTCCCGCGATACTTTATGGAATTATACCTTCATTTTTTTTTAAAGTCAAGAGCCAGATTTTATATGCACATCCAACTGATTGAACGGAATTTCGATGCCGTTTTCATCAAATCCGTACTTGATAGCCTCCAGCATTTCAAACCGGGACTGCCAGTAATCCTCCTTTTTTACCCAGAACTTTATCGCCAGAAGCACGCTGCTGTCCGCCAAAGAATCAACATTGACCGAAATTCCTCTATCCGCTATCAGGAGGGGATTTTCCATACCTATCTTTTCGATAACGGCCCGCGCGGTACGGATGTCTGCATTGTAGGAAATGCCGATTTTTAAATCCACACGGCGCACCGGCTCATCCGTCACATTCGTCAGACTGGAATTTGCCAATGTACCGTTCGGAATCAGTATCACCTGATTGTCATAAGTTGCCAGCTTTGTATAAAACACTGATATCTGTTGTACGATGCCCTCATTTTTTCCGGTATCTTCTATTATATAGTCTCCCACACGAAAAGGCTTTAATATCAGTATCATGATGCCCCCGATACAGTTTGCCAGACTTCCCTGAATCGCGAGACCGACCGTTACTCCGACCGAACCTATCACAGTCGCAATACTCGCTGCATCCACACCGAACAGCTGCAATATCATAAATACGAGGATAACATATAAAAGCACCTTCAGCGCAGAATCAAGAAACCCCTCCGCTTCTTCCGAAGCTGTAGATTTTTCCATCGCCCTGCGCACAAAACGCCGGATAAGACTTATCACCCTGCTGCCGACGATAAATATCACCAGCGCAAGCACCACCCTGATTCCCAGGCCCAAAAGCTTGTCAGGCAGCTCGTTCAGATATCGCTGTATCAGCCCCAGCTGCTTTTCCACATCCTGTATCGTTTCTTCCGCTGCTGTTGTCCGGGACAGCAAACTCAAAACTATAAGAGACATCCTCATGCCTTCTTCTTTCCTTTCCCGGCGCTGCGTTTTTTAGCTGCCGCACAACGCGCCCTTTTCCTTTTTGTTTCCAGTTCGGCTTTCTTTACAGCCGCTTCTTTCTGTGCCGCCTCTTCTTTTACTTTCCTTTCCGACTCTTCTCTGGCCTTTCTTTCAGCTTCTTCTCTCGCTTTTTTTGCGGCCTCCTCTTTCGCCTTCCGGCGCGCCTCCTGCTCCTCTTTCGTATATGGCGCATAGGCAAAAATGCTCACAGACAGCGGCGCCTGACGGATACTAATGGAAAGCTCCCTTCCGTTTGCCCCCTTTTCATCCGCTTCCAGGACATTTTCATTTATCCTGCCCTTTCCTCCGAACTCGACGGAATCGGAGCTTAAGATTTCTGTATATTTTCCTTCAAAAGGTACACCGACCGCATAATTCTCCCTGTCCACATCGGCAAAGTTCACACATACCAGCAGCGTATCCTCTTCCCGTTCCGCCTTTCTCAGATAGGAAAGGTTACACTCGTTCGCACTGATGCAGTCTATCCATTCAAACCCGTCCCAACCTCCATCTTTTTCATGAAGAGCAGGACAGCTTCTGTACAGCTCATTCAGACGCTTCACAAAACGCCGGATACCCTCGTGCTTTTTCTCTTTTAAAAGCTCCCATTCCACGCTGCGGTTTTCATTCCATTCATCATATTCCGCAATATCCTGTCCCATAAAGAGAAGCTTCTTGCCCGGATGGGTCATCATAAATCCATATCCCGCACGCAGATTTGCAAATTTCTCCGCTTCCTCTCCCGGCATCTTTCCTATCATGGAAGCTTTTCCATGAACTACCTCGTCATGAGACAAAACAAGCATGAACTTTTCACTGTAGGCATAGACCATGGAAAAGGTCAGCTCATTGTGATGATAGGAACGGAAATACGGATCATAGTGCATATAGTCCAGAAAGTCATTCATCCAGCCCATATTCCATTTCATGGAAAATCCAAGTCCGTCGTCATCCAGATTTCCCGTCACCTTCGGCCACGCGGTAGATTCCTCCGCAATAGATACCGCGCCGCGCCCGCGCTTTTTTATCATGCTGTTCGTATGCTTCAAAAATTCAACAGCTTCCAGATTCTCATTGCCGCCATACATATTAGCGACCCATTCCCCGTCATTCTTGCCATAGTCCAGATAGAGCATAGACGCCACCGCATCCATCCGGATACCGTCCGCATGAAATTGCTCGATCCAGTAAAGTGCGTTTGCTATCAGATAATTGCTCACCTGAGGCCTTCCATAATTGTAAATCAGCGTTCCCCAGTGAGGATGCGCACCCTGACGGGGGTCTTTATGCTCATAAAGGCAGGTTCCATCAAATGCGGACAGCCCGTATGTATCCCTCGGGAAGTGCGCCGGAACCCAGTCCAGAATCACACCGATTCCCGCCTTATGCAGCTCGTTTATAAAAAACATAAAATCCTGCGGTGTCCCGTAGCGGGCGGTCGGCGCATAATATCCTATCACCTGATATCCCCAGGAGCCGTCAAAAGGATGTTCCATCACCGGCATAAGCTCCACATGGGTATAGCCCATTTCCTTCACATAAGAAATGACCATCGGCGCAAGCTCTCTGTAATTGTAATACAGCCTGCCGTCCTCCGGTTTTGCAAAAGAACCCAGATACATCTCATAAACGCTCATCGGTTCTTTATCAAAATCCTTCTTTTCCCGGTCCGCTATCCAGCTTTCATCTTCCCAGGAAAAGCCATCGATATCCCGTATCACGGACGCCGTATCCGGACGCATCTGCTGTCCAAATGCATACGGATCTGCCTTTAAATACGTCAACCCACCCTTCAGTTTCAACTCAAATTTATAATTCTGCCCCTCTTTTGCGCCGGGCACAAAAATCTCAAAGATACCGGAATCCCATAGTCTGCTCATCTGATGCCGTCTGCCGTCCCAGCCGTTAAAATCACCCACAGCGCTCACCCGCAGCGCATTCGGAGCCCATACCGCAAAATGCACGCCGTCCACACCGTCTATCGTCATCTTATGTGCACCCAGCATACGATACGCCTCATAATGGATACCGGCCGCAAAGCGCGCTGTATCTTCTTTTGTTATCACCGGTCCGAAACGATAAGCATCGTCAAAAACCTCCTTTGTCCCGTCCGGAAATTCTGCGCACAACCGGTATGCCCCGAGTCCGGCTTTGTCAACAAGCGCAGCATAAAAGCCCGTCTCATCCGCCTGCTCCATCTCAACCGTCGCACCGTCCGGCAGGCATATCTGCATGGATACCGCGTTCGGATAAAAAGCCTGAACCAGCGTTGCCTTACCTTCCCGATGCGCTCCCAGTATACGGTGCGGCTCATCCTCTTCCGAATAGATGACAGCCTCAATTTCCGGCCAGTTCATCAGTCTATACAGTTTATCTGTCATAATACCAATACCCTCCCGTCATTTCTATACATACTTTTATTTTACATTTTGACAGAAGATTACGCAAGTGTTATTATAGAACAGCCGAGCGATTTGATAACACTGATTACTGCTCACCGGCAAACCGGCAATCAGTAATATCCGCGGGCTCATAATAAATTTTTGCCCTGCAAAAAAGGCCTGCCCCCTGAATCACGCAGACGGACAGAATGAATATTTACATTTAAAATTTATATTTAAAGGAGAATCGATATGGCTTTGACCGAACAGGAAAAACAGTTCTTAGACCGCATCACCAGCTATGCAAATCAGGCGATGCCAGACCTTGACCCACAGAAAACGCAGGTTTCCGTACAGCTTGACCGGATGATGCCCGTTTTTGAAACAATAGCCAAAGAAGAAGGCGTTGCCGTAGAAGATATTTTTATCCGCTATATGGATCTGGCAAACCGTGCGTTCATCGCCACCGAAGAAAAGCTCAAAAAATCCCTTGGCGATTTAGACGACGGCTCCATTACCAGATTTGATACCCAGTGGTAAAGCCGCAAACTATACAGTCAAAAAATCCCTGCAGGAGCCTGACAGCTCTTTTGCAGGGATTTTTTATCCGACAGGAAAATTTTTATACCGTCATACGACCTTCCGCACCCGGAACACCCCGTCTATTTTCCCAAGCTGTTCCAGAATCTCCTCTTCCGCATTGCTTTCCAAATCCATCATCGTACACGCCACCGCGCCTTTTGAACGATTCATCATATTTGCGATATTCAAACCGTTTCCGCCTACAACCGCTGAAAATTTTGCAATCATATTCGCGATATTTTTATGGAATACCACAACGCGGCTCGCGGACGCACATACACCCATATCACAATCCGGAAAGTTAACGCTGTTTTTGATATTGCCGTTCTCCAGATATTCCTGCATCTGACGCACTGCCATCACCGCACAGTTGATTTCAGATTCCTCTGTGGACGCTCCCAGATGCGGAATGACGATGCAGCCTTTTTTTCCGGCTGTCACAGGATTCGGAAAATCCGACACATAACGGCGTATCTTCCCATCAGCAATTCCCTCCAGCACTGCTTCTTCCTCTACCAGAAGGTCTCTGGCAAAATTCAGCAGTATCACACCGTCTTTCATTTCTGAAATAGCCTCTGTACCTATCATCCCTTTCGTAGAGTCCATTAACGGCACATGCACTGTAATAAAATCACACCGGCTGTATATCTCCCTGACATCGAGCACATGGTGTACGCCCCTGCTCAAATTCCACGCCGCGTCTACAGACACATACGGGTCGTACCCGAATACTTCCATCCCGAGATGGCACGCTGCATTCGCCACCCGCACGCCGATTGCTCCAAGACCGATAATGCCGAGCTTCTTTCCTTCCAACTCCGTACCCGCAAACCGCTTTTTTTCCTTTTCCGCAGTCTTGCTGATCTCCGGATTCCGACTGTTTTGCTCTACCCACTTTATCCCATCCACAATATCCCGGCTGGCAAGGAGCATTCCCGCGATGACCAGCTCTTTGACCCCGTTGGCATTTGCGCCTGGCGTATTGAACACAACGATTCCCTTCTCTGCACAGCGCTCAAGCGGAATATTATTTACCCCTGCGCCTGCCCGCGCTACAGCGAGCAGATTTTCGGGCAGCTCCATCTCATGCATAGAAGCGCTCCGCACAAGAATGCCATCCGCCTCTTCTATCCTCTCCGTCCTCTCATACTCTTTGGAAAACCTATCCAGACCTTCCTGTGCGATCTGATTCAGGCAATGATATTTTCTCATACTCTCCTCCACTTCCGCCGCTTTACAGATTTTCGGCTTCAAACTGCCTCATAAAAGCAACGAGCTTTTCTACCCCCTCTATCGGCATCGCATTATAAATGCTGGCCCTCATACCGCCGACGCTGCGATGCCCTTTCAGATTTTCCAGCCCGTATTTCTTTGCCTCTGAAACAAATTTTTCATCCAGCGCGCTGTTTCCTGTCACAAACGGCACATTCATCAGCGAACGGTCCTCTTTTCGTACTGTCCCGGAAAACAGCCTGCTGCCATCTAAAAAATCATACAAAATTTTCGCCTTCTTTTCATTATACTCCTTCATTGAAGCCAGACCGCCACGCTTTTTGAGCCATTCAAAAACCTTACCGCAAATATAAATCCCATAAGCCGGAGGGGTATTGTATAGCGAATCCGCATCTGCATGAACCTTATAGCGCAGCATCGTCGGTGTCCCCGCCAAAACGTCCTTTGTGACAAGGTCTTTCCTGATAATAACAATAACAACTCCCGCAGGTCCTATATTTTTCTGCACGCCGCCATATATCACGCCGTATTTCTCCACATCCACCGGCTCCGATAAAAAACAGGAAGAAACATCTGCCACGAGCGGCTTTCCCTTCGTATCCGGAAGCTTTTTAAATTTTGTCCCGTAAATAGTATTGTTTTCACATATATAAACATAGTCTGCCGCCCTATCTATCGGAAGGTCAGAGCAATCCGGAATATAAGAAAAATTCCCGTCCTCCGAGGATGCCGCCACATTCGCCTTTCCGTACATAGAAGCTTCCTCCCATGCTTTTTTCGCCCACTGCCCGGTAATGATATAATCTGCGACACGGTTTTTCATCAGATTCATCGGAATCATCGCAAACTGCTGACTGGCCCCGCCCTGCAAAAAGAGCACCTCGTAATCCTCCGGTATCCCCATCAGCTCCCGCAGATCTGCTTTTGCCTTTTCGATGATCTGCTGATACATTTTCGACCGGTGACTCATCTCCATCACAGACATCCCGCAGCCTCTGTAATCCAGCATTTCTTCCGCAGCTTCCCGTAAGACCTCTTCGGGCAGGATTGCCGGGCCCGCGCTGAAATTGTAAACTCTCGACATACTCTCTCCTCCTTTAAACAACGTCTATATCAAAAAAGGACTATCCTGTCAAACGGCGCATACCCATAAAACAAAAAATGCGCGTACAGCCTTTTCGCCTATTGTACCCGCATCTTTTGCTTTAGTCAACTACTTCATTAACCTATTAATCAAAAAAAGTATTCATCCGTTACTCTTTCAAGTCGTCCCCGTCAAACACTTCACTGATAGCCGCTCCCGCAGGAACCATCGGGAACACCTTGTCGTCCTTCGGAATCTGGCAGTCTATCACGACCGGTCTGTTCAGGGAAATCGCCCTTTCGATGGCAGGAGCAACCTCCTCTTTTGTCTGCACGCGTATCGCTTCACAGCCAAGCCCCTCCGCCACTTTACAGAAATCCACGCTGTCCTCCAATACCGTCTGAGAGTAACGCTTTCCGTAAAAAAGAGTCTGCCACTGGCGGACCATACCCAGAACATGGTTGTTGATGACGATCTGAATAACAGGGATTCCGTAACGGCTGGCCGTAGCCAGTTCATGCAAATTCATGCGGAAGCACCCGTCTCCCGCAATATTGACGCAGATTTTATCCGGACAGCCCATCTTTGCCCCGATACATGCACCCAGGCCATATCCCATCGTACCAAGACCGCCGGATGATAAAAAGGTGCGGGGCTTCGTATAATGGTAATACTGCGCCGCCCACATCTGATGCTGTCCCACATCGGTAGTAATGACCGCATTCCCCTCCGTAATACGGTCCAGCTCTTCCATAATATAAGGGCAGCTCAGTTCTGTCTTATCATATTTCAGCGGATATCTCTCCTTCAGCTCCCGGATATGCGCTGTCCATTCCCCATGATCTGCCTGTTCCATGACCGCCGTCAGCTTTTCCAGGACTTCTTTCAGATCGCCCACGACAGAAACATCCGCATGGACATTTTTGTTTATCTCCGCCGCATCGATATCGATATGCAGTATCTTCGCATTTTTAGCAAAAAGAGACGCGTTTCCAACGACACGGTCCGAAAAACGTGCCCCCAGTGCCACCAGAAGGTCGCATTCACTCACCCCCAGATTGGATGCTTTTGTGCCGTGCATGCCTATCATGCCCGTATAAAGCGGATCATAACCGTCATATGCCCCTTTTCCCATCAGGGTATCGCACACGGGCGCATCCAGCTTCTTTGCAAAAGAGCGCACCTCTTTAGATGCCCCTGACAGTATCACGCCTCCTCCCAGACAGATATACGGCTTTTTGCTTTCCGCTATCAGCGCAAGGGCAGCATCTATATCCGCCTGTTCATACCGGCTCTTTTTTTCTATCGTCACAGGCTTTTGAGGAATAAAATCACATACCGCCGCCGTCACATCCTTTGTCACATCCACGAGCACCGGTCCCGGCCGTCCGGACTGTGCGATACGGAACGCCTTTCGAAGCGTTTCCGCCAGAATATTGATATCCTTTACAATATATCCGTGTTTCGTGATAGGCATCGTCACGCCTGCGATATCTACCTCCTGAAAAGAGTCCTTTCCCAAAAGGGGCAGATTTACATTACATGTTATCGCTACCATTGGAACTGAATCCATGTATGCCGTAGCAATACCTGTCACCAGATTTGTTGCTCCCGGACCGCTGGTCGCCATGCACACGCCTACCTTACCGGTCGCCCGCGCGTAGCCGTCCGCCGCATGGGCAGCCCCCTGCTCATGAGAAGTCAGCACGTGGAAAATCTCATCTCTGTGCTTGTATAAAGCGTCGTAAACATTTAATATCGAGCCGCCCGGATAGCCGAACACGATGTCCGTGCCCTGCTCCTTCAAACACTCGACAATGATTTCTGCACCTGTTAACAGCATATGTCTCTCCCTCCCGACAGTTGCCTTATTTCCCGGCATCCTTTATATTGCGGTTATTTTCTTATCTCCAGGACCGCTCCACGGTTGCCGCTGGTCACCATTTCACGGTAGCGAGCCAGATATCCCGTCGTTACCTTCGGCTCCCTCGGCTGCCATTTTGCACGTCTTGCCGCCAGCTCTTCATCGGAAACCTTCATATCCAGACGGTTCTCGGGAATATTGATGCTGATGATATCCCCCTCTTCCACCAGCGCGATAGGGCCGCCTACTGCCGCCTCGGGCGAAACATGACCGATTGACGCGCCTCTGGACGCGCCGGAAAATCTTCCGTCCGTGATGAGCGCCACGCTGGAGCCAAGACCCATTCCCGCGATTGCAGACGTAGGATTTAACATCTCTCGCATGCCAGGGCCTCCTTTGGGTCCCTCATAACGAATGACTACAACATCCCCCGGAACTATTTTTCCGCCCTTTATCGCCCCGATTGCGTCCTCTTCACAGTCAAATACCCTTGCAGGCCCTTCATGTACCATCATTTCCGGCACCACCGCACTGCGCTTTACCACGCCCGTATCAGGTGCAAGATTTCCCTTCAGGACAGCGATACCTCCGGTCTCGGAATAAGGATGTTCCACCGGACGGATGACCTCCGGATCCCTGTTTTTGCAGCCTGCGATATTTTCCCCTACCGTTTTGCCGGTCACCGTCATCAATTCCGTATGCAGCAGCCCTTTTTTGTTCAGCTCGTTCATAACGGCGTACACGCCGCCCGCCTCGTTCAAGTCCTCGATATAAGTCGGGCCTGCCGGTGCCAGATGACACAGATTCGGCGTGCGTGAGGAAATCTCATTCGCGATTTCCATGTTCAGCTCCACACCTGCCTCATGTGCGATAGCGGGCAGATGCAGCATGGAGTTCGTCGAACAGCCCAATGCCATATCTACTGTCAGCGCATTGTAAAACGCCTCTTTTGTCATGATATCCCTCGGACGGATATTTGCACGCACCAGCTCCATGATCTGCATGCCCGCATGCTTCGCCAGACGGATACGGTCGGAATAGACTGCCGGTATCGTACCGTTACCCTTTAAGCCCATTCCCAGCGCTTCTGTCAGGCAGTTCATAGAGTTTGCGGTATACATGCCGGAACAGGAACCGCAGGTAGGACATACCTTTTCTTCAAATTCCGCCAGCTCCTCCATATCCATCGTACCCGCCGCCACAGAGCCGACCGCTTCGAACATCGAGGAGAGACTTCTTTTTTTGCCGTGTACATGCCCTGCGAGCATCGGGCCACCGGATACAAAGACAGTAGGGATATTTACCCGCGCCGCCGCCATCAAAAGGCCCGGCACGTTTTTATCACAGTTCGGGATACATACCAGACCGTCAAACTGGTGTGCCTGTACCATGCATTCTGTGCTGTCACAGATGAGATCGCGGGTCACGAGCGAATACTTCATCCCTACATGTCCCATCGCGATGCCGTCGCACACCGCGATAGCCGGAAATACGACCGGAGTCCCGCCCGCCATTGCCACGCCGAGCTTTACCGCCTCCGTTATCTTGTCCAGATTCATATGTCCCGGCACGATTTCATTATAAGAATTTACGATGCCTATCAACGGTCTCTTCCGTTCTTCTGCAGTCATTCCCAAAGCATTCATCAGACTTCTGTGAGGCGCCTGCTGAACGCCTTCCTTTACGTTATCACTTCTCATTTTTATATCTATCTCCTTCCATTCTTCTCAATGTATTACCAGTTTAACGTACTACTGTGTTTTTTTCAACCATAACGTTAAAACTTTCCTGCGAATGACAAAAGACCGGCGGTTTTTTGCCGCCGGTCTTTTGTCCCGTCAATTCCTTTCCTTCATTTCCCACATGACTGCTCTTTTCACATCCCCGCCTATGAACAGGCTGTTTTGACTGCCGTCCGGATAATATCTTGTCGTAAATACAGTTTCGCCCCGGTTCAGATATATCTCTGCCAGCGATGTGTCCGCCAGTATTCTCACCTCAGTCAGTCCGCTGACTATGGCCCTTCGGACGTTTCTCCCTTTTCCGATATCCGTATCTCCGCACTCCGGGCGTTCGAAAGCAAGTACCGCTTCCTTCCCATCCCATGTAAAACGCATGCCGTCCGCAATAACAATTTCCAGGCTGCCCGCTTTTTCCTCCATCAAAAGCACCAGGTCAAACGCTGCGGGCGCCTCTTGCCTCTTTGCCAAAAGCGCCTCCTTTTTTTGTCCTCGCTGCTTTTCCAGTTCCGGCACCGGGTACTGCATCACCTTCCCGTTTTTGGACACCAGCTCCCTCGGTACCGTCAGGGCATGCTGCCAGCCCCGCTCCACCGTAGGGTTCCCGTATTCCTCCCCGATATCGGGCAATCCCGCCCAGCCTATCAGAATACGTCTCCCCGTCTCATCCAAAAAGGTCTGCGGCGCATAAAAATCAAAGCCTTTGTCCCACTCCTCAAAATTCTTCAGGCCACAGCCGCTCCTGAAGTCGCCGTCCAGCGCAAAATAACCGCTTGCATATATATTCTGCGCCTCGTATCTTCCACGCAAAAGCCCCTGCGGGGAAACGGACAAAAACTGCTCTCCGCCCATTTCAAATATATCCGGGCACTCCCACATATATCCAAAGTCCCCTGAAACTCCCAACTCGGTATGATATTCCCAGTTTTTCATATCCATGCTCTTATATACAAGCGCCGCTCCCCGGTCCCCTTTTTTTCTGCCTCCGAGCACCATCCAGTACATCCCTTCTTTTTGAAATACCTTCGGGTCGCGCACATGGCACGTATAATCTTCCGGATATTGGCTGTTCGTCAATAACAGCTGCTTTTTTTCAAAATGATATCCATCGGCGCTCTCCGTCATGACCACATTTCCCTCGCGTCCTGTCAGGATATAATCATGACTGCCCGGTTCCTTGACATTTCCCGTATAAAACAGATACAGCTTCCCGTTTTCAGCATACGCGCTGCCCGAATAGACGCCGTCTCTGTCAAACGCTTCATCCGTTACAAGAGCTGCGCCCTCATATGTCCATTCCGTCAGGTCACGGCTCGTATAATGCCCCCAGAACTTCTCAGCTCCTTCCGCTGAAAAAGGCGAATACTGAAAAAATACATGATAGACGCCCTGATACTGACATAATCCGTTCGGGTCGTTGAGCCATCCGACCGGCGGCATCAGGTGAAACCTGAGCCTCCACGGGTCTTTCGACACTTCGCCTGCCATGTTCTTTTCCGCCAGCTCTATCCGCTCAAACAGAAGCTTACTTTTTTCATTCATGCTTTTCATCATCCTTATACAGTACCCATGACAAGCCAAATGCCACTGCCGCTGCAACCGCTATTACCAGCGTATACTGCAGCGCATAGTCGGTCGTTATCAGATAACCGAACAGACCCGTTACCCCGTATGCTGTTGCTCCGATCCCTGTCCAGCCCGCGATAAGCGCCCCGCAGGCTCCTCCGGCAATTCCCGCTGCAAAGGGCTTCATATAGCGGATATTAACGCCAAATATCGCAGGCTCTGTAATCCCCAGAAATGCCGACAGGGATGCCGGAAGTGCCATGGACTTTACCTTTTTATTGTGTGTTTTCAGCGCAAGTGCCAGCGCTGCCGCCCCCTGAGCTACATTTGCCGCAGTAGCGATCGGCATCCATGTATTCAATCCTGTCCCGGAAAGCAGTCCGGCCTCCAATGCGTTATACATATGATGAACCCCGCCGACAACCGTAGGCGCATATACCGCTCCGCACAATGCAGCCCCGATGCCGAAAGGAAGGGTAATGAGCCACTGCACTCCTGCCAGGACGCCGTTTTCCAGCCATGAAAATACCGGACCGAACACAGTCAGCGTCAGATATCCCGTCACCAGCACCGTTACAAGAGGCGTCACAAACAGATCGATGATTTCCGGCACGATTTTATGAAGCTTCTTTTCCAGCATACTCATAAACCAGACGGCAATGACGACCGGAATGACATGTCCCTGATATCCGACAAGATTGATCTGATACAGGCCAAACCACGCATCAGCCTTCGGAACTGCTTCCGCCCCCGCCACGTTCCATGCATTCATCAAATCCGGATGAATCATTATCATACCGATCACGGCTCCTAAAAACAGGTTTCCGCCGAACACCTTCGCCGCACTCATTGCGATGAGCACCGGCAGGAAAACAAACGCCGCATTGGAAAACAGGTGGAGTATCGTATACGTTCCCGACTCTGCCATCGCCGGATACATCTTGCATAACCCCTCCAGCAGCCCCATCAAAAGACCGCTCGCCACGATTGCCGGGATGATCGGTACAAACACATCTCCCAGCGTCTTGACCGCCCTTTTCCATATGCTTGTCTTTGCAGATGCCGCCTGCTTCACTTCTTCTTTGGAGGATGCTCCGATTTCAGCGATTTTGATAAATTCGTCATAAACCTTGTTTACCGTCCCGGTACCGAAAATAATCTGAAGCTGTCCGGACGCAAAAAACACGCCCTTGACCCCATCAATATCCTCCACTGCCTCCTTGCTGCATTTTCCATTGTCTGCGATCACCAGCCGAAGCCTTGTAGCGCAATGTGCCGCGCTTATGATGTTTTCCTTTCCGCCGATACTGTCATAAACCTGACGGGCAGCCTTTTTGTAATCCATAATCCTCTCTCCTTTTCTTTACAAGATATCGTTCTCATATTTTATCTTTTCTTCTCAACTTAGATCATCTGGGGGTATCATCTTTATATGTCCTATATTTCCAGTACTTCTCCCATATATTTGTCTGTGTTCTATTTATGAGAACGTTCTCATTTGTATGTTCATATTATAAAACGCTCAGGTCTCATTTGTAAACCCGCTTTTTAGACAAAATACAACTCTATATTTTGTGGAATACCAACAATAACGGCAGGAGCCGGGAATTGCTGTCATTCCCGGCTCCTGCCGTCCCGGACGGATAAGGATATCCCTTTCCGTTCCTGTCTTTCCTGTTATTTTTTCAGCTCCCGCACGGTGATGTCCCCATATTCCGCATCTGCATATATCTCCGCCTTTCCGGAGCCTGTCCTTATGTACTCTGCACCGCTGTCCCCCTCATCCTCATACGGCTCGACCGTTTTCCGCGGCGTCGAAATGATCCCGTATTCCGTATAAAGGTTCAGGCTATACTCTTTTTCAGAGCCGTTTAAAAGAAGCAGGATATTTCCATTTCCGTTTTGGATATTGAGTCTGCAGGGCTTTTCCAGCGTCGCCTCCAGTTCCCCGTATTCCATCTCCACCTCGGCGGCATCCGCCTTCAATCCGCCGAGGGAAACGCCGCCGCTTTCACTCTGGATATCCACGTTCTTTCCGGACAGGCTTCCGCCGCGGAATTCCCCGTACGTCATTTCCAGCTCAAAGCTGCCGCCGTTCCAGTCTTCCATGCGCACCTCTCCGTTTTCCGCGCGGACCGTCAGGTCTTTTGCGTTTAATTTTGTATCTATCCTGATATCCCCATACTTATTTGACAGCTCCACATCCGATAAAACGGCGTTCTTCGGAACCGTTATCTGCACATACGGGGAAACGCTCCCCTCTTCGGATTCCCACATTCCTCCCCAAAAATGGAAATTTGCTCCGCTTTTCCAGCTGCTGCTTTCCGTTATCGTCAGCGTCCCGCCGGAAACGCTGTACCCCGGCGCAAGCCGCTGCCCGTTCAAAACATATTCCGCCGCAAACCGTTCTCCCGAAACGAGCCGGATATCCGCTTCTGCCATATCGATATGTATATTCTGCAGGGTTCCCGTTTCTGTCGCTTCCAGCCTGTAGTCCGCGCTGTCCTCAGGCTTCTGGTCCTCCTTTACATGAATACCCTGTGCATTCACATAAAACATCGGTGAACCGCCCATCGCCGTACCTGCTCCAACGCAGATACCTCCCGCCAAAAGCCCCGCCGCCGAAGCGAGCAAAAGCCGTTTTACCCATTTATTCTTCATGATATGCTCCCTCGCTTTCTCCGTCCTGCTTTTCATAGGAAATCGCTTTTTTCGCCGCCCTGCGCTCCCTTCTGACAGCCGCCTTTCCTTTCGCCCACACCACTGCTTTTTTCAAAAGCATGATGATAAGCGCCGTCACAAGGCCGCCTAAAACGGCGCCCGAAAGCAGCATCAGGCTCGCCCCGAATATCGCAAGGCCGCTGGCTGGCGTCCGGAACATCGCCACTATCCCGACGCCTATCCCTGCGGCTCCGCCAAAGAACATTGCTGCCATGCAGATGACCGCGCCGGCAATGCACGCTCCTCCTGCCACCACAAGACCGAGCACGCAGCTCCCCGCCGCGACTGCCAAAGCTGCAATACCTGCCCCGACTGCAACGAGGATTCCCAGCCCTCCGGCTCCAAGACAGATTATGAGGGGCACGAGCACCGGCAGCGCGCACACTGCCAGCGCTACGACCAAAACCGTCTGCCATATTCTTTTTTTGTTTTTTGTCTGAATGTCCGAAGTATCACATGAAGCGTTCATTCCACATTCCTCCCTTTCTCTTGATGAGATAAGGATATATGGAAATGCTGAATATGACCGTTAGAATTTGAGAAAGCTTTTCCAAAGCAATTCTTAAAACTTTCTTTAGCGGGTCGTTCCCCTCGTCTGAAGCCGATAACCCATCTTGACTTCTTTCCCGGCAGGATTTCCGTTCATCAGCTCAAGCAGCAGCCTCGCCGCCTCCTGCCCGCTCGTCTGATAAAAAAAGTGGACGCTGGAAAGCCCGGGCATGATGATGCGTCCCGGAACGGTATCGCCCACGCCCGAGACAGCCGTCTGCCCGGGCACCTTCACACCGTCCTCCTGCAGACACCCCAGCGCGCCCAGGGCAACAGTATCCGTTGCCCCGAATACCGCGTCCAGATCGGGATGCCTTTTTCTGAGCCGCTTCATCGCCTCGTAGCCGTCCTCTGCGGAAAAGCCGCTTTCCTCGTAAAAGCTCTCATCCCACAAAATCCCCGCTTCCTTTACCGCATCCAAAAATCCCTGAAAACGCGCCTCTCCGGCAGCCTTATCGCGTCTGGTCACGCCGATGCAGCCCGCTGTTTTTGCTCCTTTTAAAAGGATTCGGGTAGCTTCCTTTGCCGCATTATAATCGTCCTGATAGACGCAGGAGCAGCCGTCCACCTTCTGTCCGAGAACCACAGCCGGAACGCGGAGCGCCTGCAGCGCCTTTTTATGGGCGGGCGTAACGATCGTGCCTACCAAAATGATACCGTCCACCTGATTCTGGGAAAACAGCTTCAGATATTCCACCTCTTCCCGCTCCTCGTTTTCCGTATCCGCAAGGAGGAGCCAGAAGCCGGCAGCCTTTAATTCCATACTTATGCCCGCTACCATACGGCTGATAGATTCGGAATTTATCTTCGGGATGATGACGCCGACCTGTCTGGTCTTTTTCGTCCGGAGCATCTGTGCCTGCGCCGACGGTTTATAACCTGTCTCCTCTATCACCCGCTGTATCATTTCCCGTTTCTGGGCGCTCACATATCCATCGTTAAAGTACCGCGACACTGTTGCCCGCGATACGCCTGCCAGCTCCGCAATTTCATTGATGTTCATATCACCGCTCCTATAATATCTCCCGATAAACTCTCAGCACGTTTTCAGAAAATATCTTTTCCCTCTGCCTCTGTGTAAATCCGGCCTTTGACAGCGCGCTGTCCAGAAGCGGCAGCTTATCCGCCCCCGTCAGTTCTGCATGCGTAGGGATTCCGTCAAAATCGCTTCCGAGCCCCAGACAGTCTTCACCGCCCACGTTTACAATATGCTTCGCGTGCCGCACTATCGCCTCGATCGTGCCTTCATTCGGCATGCCGGGCACACCGTCCTCCAAAAAGTCCGCGCAGTAATTCAGACCTGTCACACCGCCCTTTTCTGCCAGCGTGCGTATCATATCGTCGGTCAGATTGCGGACTGCCCTGCAGACTGAGCGGGCATCGGAATGACTCGCCACGAACGGCTTTTTCGCATGGGACGCCACATCATAAAAGCCCGCATCTGAAAGATGGGACACATCCACTATCATTCCTATCCGCTGCATCTCTTCGATCAGGTCAAAACCAAACTCTGTCAACCCTCTTTCTGTTTCCGGCACGGTAAAATCGGGTTCTCCTCCGTTTTCAGGCATATGGATGTTCGGAAAGCCTATCTCGTTCGGAAAATTCCATGTCAGCGTCATCATACGCACGCCTCTGTCATAAAAAGCATGCAGTTTTTCCATACTCCCTTCGCATACCGCTCCCTCTTCCAGCGTCAGAAGAGCGCTCATTTTCCCTGTCCTGCTGTTTTCCTCAATCTCCTTCCAGCTTCGTACCTGACATATCTCATCCCCAAACAGCGCCATCTGTCGGTCAAAGCAGTCCGCCATCGCCATCGCCTTTTCAAAATAGCTCTCGCCCCTGGATGCGTATACAAACAGGGCAAAATTCTGCAGAAAATATCCGCCCTCCTTCATTTTATCCAGACGCATATGGAGCTCATTGTCCGCCAGAGTCCAGTTTTTCTGAGGATTGTCAAATATCGCCCCTATCGTATCGCAGTGCATGTCTACAACTCTCATTTTAACCATTCCTTTCCGCCCGATATCGAGATACACAAAAGGAATCGGCTGCCCGATTCCTTTGTTTGCCTGTATTATTTCTTCTTGGCAGGTTCCGGCGCACTCTCTGCATCTGCCTTTTCAACCTGCGCGATCGCACTTTTCTGCATAGGGATACGGCAGTTTTTGTTGTTGCCAAACTCTACGATCACAGTATCATCTGTAATGTCGATGATAATTCCGTAAAAACCGCTGCTGGTCAATACGCAGTCGCCAATCTCCAGCGTAGACAGCATAGCCGCCGTTTTCTTCTGTTCTTTCTTCTGCGGGCGATAAAGCACGAAGTAGAAAAATACACCGAAAATTACAACATACATCAAAATGATCGGAAACATGCTTCCGGGACCCGGCGCCGCCTGCGCTGCTGTCAGTAAAGTACCCATTCTTTGTCATTCCTCCTGCATTGTGTACTGATAACCTTAGCTATATCCATGTTCGTAAGGTCTACTGTCTATCATACACAATACTTTGCATTCCGTCAAGTTTCTGCTTCTTATATGCGGCAAATTCTCCCCTATCGAGAGCATCTCTGATTTCTGTCATCATCGTATTATAAAAATACAGATTATGAAGCACGCACAAACGCATACCGAGCATCTCCTTTGCCTTTAGCAAATGCCGGATATAGGCGCGGGAATAACGTCTGCAGGCCGGACATTGGCATCCCGGCTCGATTGGACGGGTATCCAGCTCATACTTGGCATTAAACAGATTGATTTTTCCAAAATTGGTGTACAAATGTCCATGTCTGCCGTTACGTGTCGGATAAACGCAGTCAAAAAAGTCCACTCCGCGCTCTACCGCTTCCAAAATATTTGCCGGAGTTCCTACACCCATCAGATAGGTCGGCTTATCCACCGGAAGATACGGCACCGTCTCTTCTAAAATATGATACATCTCCTCGTGTGTCTCGCCCACTGCAAGACCGCCTACCGCATAACCGTCCAAATTCATATCCGCGATGCGTTTCGCATGCTCGATACGGATATCCGGATATATCGCCCCCTGATTGATACCGAATAAAAGCTGCTGTTTATTGATCGTATCCTCCAGGCTGTTCAAACGCGCCATCTCCTTCTGACAACGCGCCAGCCATCTGGTGGTGCGGTCAACGGAAGGCTGTACATAGCTTCTTTCCGCTTTCGCCGGAGCACATTCATCAAATGCCATCGCAATGGTGGAAGCCAGATTGGACTGGATGCGCATACTCTCCTCCGGTCCCATAAATATCTTATGTCCGTCAATATGACAGCGGAACGTCACTCCCTCTTCTTTTATTTTACGAAGACCTGCAAGGGAAAATACCTGAAATCCGCCGGAATCGGTCAAAATCGGTTTATTCCATGACATAAACTGATGAAGTCCTCCCAGCGCTTTGATTTTCTCATCTCCGGGGCGCACATGCAGATGATAGGTGTTCGACAGCTCCACCTGAGTTCCGATTCCCTCCAGATCCTCTGTGGAAACTGCACCTTTGATCGCAGCCACTGTCCCTACATTCATAAACACCGGCGTCTGGATCGTTCCGTGAACGGTTTCCATAACTGCTCTTTTTGCGCGTCCTTCCCTTTTTAATACTTCATATTTCATTTTTTCCAAGCGCTTTTTCTCCTTTTCTCCCATTTTTTCTTTTTATCTGTTTCATTTTTATCGCAGCTTTCTGTTTTTGTCTTCCTGCGGCATACCATGCCATATTCTTCGCAATTTTTCATCCAGTCCATAGAAAAATCCCGAAATCCGTTCGCTGTGCTCAAACCCGTAAAAAATCCCCTGGCGCACAAGCTCGATCAGCGTACATACCGCATAAATCATCAGTATCATCCCGATACATGCCGGAAGCAAATACCATTTTCCGAGCCATGCCGTCCCGTCTATCTTCATCCAGAAACTTTCCCGGATATAATAATGGTCATGTATCAGATAGACGCCGAACGAAGCCCCCGCGACCGTATTGATCAATGCCGCAGCCCTTCCTCCCGAACTCTTCAGGTTTAAAAACGCCATGAACAAAAGCACTGACGCGGCAGTCACGAGCATGGAGCTGTATGTAAAGAACACGCTGTAGCCCCACATCAGATCCTCCAGAATCCCTATCTTGCCAAGCGGCGTTTTTAAAAGGGCTTCTATCACGAAACGGCTGACCGGGATAAGGAGCGCCGCTATCACCGCACGGAAAAACCATTTGCCGAATTTCCCGTCAGGCACATAATACAGCCGCAGATATGCGCCGAACAGATAAACGACCAGAAACCAGGCGATACTCACCCCGCCCGCCGTATTGAGCGCCGATGAAAAATAAAAGATATTCGGCCACGCGGATACGAGCACAAAACCCAGCGCCATCGCACATTCCAGCTGACGCTTCGTCAGGGATCTTATCAGCTTATTCATCAGCGGGGCCAACAGGTACATGCCCACATACATCGATACGAACCAGTAAAAATCCGACGAGACCGGAAGCACTGAATAGACCATATACTTCAATTCATGCGGCACGTCCGTAAACAGCCAGAAAATAAGCGTAATGCCAAATGCATAAAAAAATACCTGAACAACCATTTTTACCAGCTTCCACAAAGAAAACCTGGATTCCACCAAAAAATAGCTGCTGATAAGCAGGTACACATTGATACATACAAATGACACGCCAAACAGCGTCCATACCACATAATAGGATGCTGTTCCCGGCTGCGCCCCGTAAATCATATTTCCGTGATTGACCAAATGCGCGGTCACTACCATCACCATGGCGAAAATGCGCAGAAGCTCCAGATTCGTCTGCCTTGTCTTTTTCATTTCTTCCTCCCTCAAAAGTCCGTCCGGCATTACCGCAAAACGGCAGACCCACTTCATCCTACCAGTTCTTCCGTAATTGCATTTTTTCTGTATCTGTATAAACCCACCGCAATATTCCTTCCGCCAGTATAACAGATTCCCTTGTATCCGTCAAAAAAATGTTTTATACTAAGGAAAATTTATACAGCAAAAGGAGTGTCCATATGTCCGGTTCAATATTCGGAAATCATTTCAGAGTCACTACATGGGGTGAATCACACGGTCCTGCCCTCGGCGCGGTCGTGGACGGCTGCCCTGCGGGTCTTTGCCTGAGCGAAGATGATATCCAGCCTTATCTCGACCGCAGGAAGCCGGGCTCCACACAGTTTGCCACCCAGCGCAGGGAATCCGATAAAGTGCAGATTCTTTCCGGCGTCTTTGAAGGTAAAACGACCGGGACCCCCATTTCCCTGCTCATCCCGAACACCTCCCAGCGCTCTGCCGACTATACGGACATCGCAGAAAACTACCGTCCGGGACATGCAGACTATACGTTCGATAAAAAATACGGTTTCCGTGATTACCGGGGCGGCGGACGCTCCTCCGGCCGTGAGACCGCCGGGAGGGTCGCCGCAGGTGCCATCGCTCTACGCATTTTAAATCAGCTTGGGATACAGGTTTGCGCTTACACAAAATCCATCGGTCCCGTTTCCATCGACCCGTCCGCCTTTGATACTGCCGCTATCCTCGAAACTCCTACCTGCATGCCTGATCGGAACGCTTCTCTGCAGGCGGAACAATATCTTTCCGAATGTATCCGCCAGCAGGATTCCGCGGGCGGTGTCATCGAATGTCTCATCACCGGCATCCCTGCCGGGATCGGGGAACCCGTTTTTGACAAGCTGGACGCGCGTCTTTCTGCCGCCGTCATGTCCATCGGCGCAGTCAAAGCCGTGGAGCTCGGAGACGGAACGGCTGTTTCCCGGGCAAAGGGCTCTGACAACAACGACTCCTTCTGTATGAAAGACGGTTCGGTCTCCAAAAGGACAAACCATGCCGGCGGCATTTTGGGCGGCATCAGCGACGGCTCACCCGTCATCCTGCGCGCCCATATCAAACCTACCCCGTCCATCTTTCAGCCCCAGCAGACAGTCGGTAGGGACCATCAGGAACATATTTTACAGATAAAGGGACGCCACGATCCGGTCATCGTTCCCCGCGCCGTTGTTGTCGTCGAAAGCATGGCTGCTTTGACCGTGCTGGATCTGATGCTCGCAAATCTCGGTGCAAGGATGGATACGCTGGAAAAAATTTACAAATGATAACAACAAAAAAGGTCACTCTGCTGCAGTGCCCCCCAAAGTCTGACTTTCTGGGGGCACATCAGTAGAATGGCCTTTTTCTATACCTGTCTCCTGCCCTACAGCCTGTGGAATATAACGCAGTTGGGCTGATCCACCCGTATCTCCGGACCGTTCATAACGATCAGCCCTTTTTCCACGTCCACGCTGAAAAACGTCATCGTATTGGATTCATGATTCAGTGAAACCAGATGCTTGTTATCCGGGAACAGCGCTGCGTCTTTCGGATACTCTCCGCTGATCGGCAGACAGAATATACGTTCAAGCAGCCCCTTTTCCTGATCGATACGATACATTATCACACTGTTGTCGCCCGCATTGGAGCTGACCAGATACCGGAAATCCTCCGACAGGTTCAGTGCGCTCGCCGCCGAGTTCGACGCATGATAATCGTTGACCGTAGAGACTGTCTGTATCTTCTCAAAGAAAGGATTCCCCTTCTCCTCCCGGTATGTATAAACGTCTATGATATTTTTCAGTTCGTGGACGATATACAGGATACTCCCGTCCTGACTGAATTTTAAATGCCGGGGAGCAGATTCCATCTCGCTTCGGATGACGTCCGCCAACGTCAGCTTACCCGTACTATGGTCCAGCCGGTAAACCTTCACATGGTCCATCCCCAAGTCGGCAGCGCACAGATAATGGTTGTCGCGTGTCATCTTCACACAGCTCACATGCGGCCGGAAATTACGTTCTGCAATACTTCCAAGCCCCCTGTGGAAAATCTCGTCCGTTATCTCGCCCACGCTCCCGTCCTCATTTAACCGGAGCGCCGTTATCTTGCCGTCATGCCAGCCCGCCACAAACAGGTATCTGTCTTCGTAGTCCGTTGACAGATAGCATCCACGCATACCGTTTATCCCCGCTATATTGATGACCTTCAATGTACCGTCCGGCTGTATCTCATATGATTCCACACCAAAGTCTGTGATAGAATACAGCCATCTGCGGTTGTGGGATATCGTCAGGTAGGAAGAGTTTGTTATCTCTACCCTGTCCTTCAGTGAAAATCTTCCCTTTTCTACATCCACATCATAAATTGTAATACCGTGATTATCCCCCATAGTATAGGTAGAAACATAGGCAACATATTTTTTCTGAGCATCCATTCAAAAAACCTCCTGTAAACAAGGATCTGATTTCTTTTATTCTACCATAGCTAACATACTTTTGTTAATCCCCTTTTCATTTAAAATAAAAAAACACAAAATCCCCATTGACATCTCCCTCAAAAAACGTATAATAAATTCCAGTGCGTTTGTTTAGTATCATTAAACTTTTTGTTTAAAATTACTGTAAACCGGAACACGCGCAATGAAACGGGGATTTTATGAAAATCGGAGCAAAAGTAAAAGAACTCCGCATCCAGAAGGGGCTTACCCAGGAGGAGCTGGCAGACCGTACCGAGCTGTCCAAAGGCTTTATCTCCCAGTTTGAAAGAGACCTGACCTCACCCTCCATTGCCACCCTGATAGACATCCTGCAGGCGCTGGGTACCGACCTGAAAGATTTTTTCAGCGAAGAATCTGACGAGCAGATAGTCTTTAAAGAGAGCGATTATTTCGAGAAGCTGGATGACGAGTACAAAAACAAAACAGAATGGATCATTCCAAATGCCCAGAAAAACATCATGGAACCTATACGCCTGACATTAGAGCCTGGCGGCAGCACCTATCCGGACAACCCGCACGAGGGCGAGGAATTCGGCTATGTTTTGAGCGGCAGCATTACGATCCATCTCGGGAAACAGAGCTGGCGCGCCAAAAAGGGGGAATCCTTTTATTTTACCCCCCGCTCGACCCACTATATTTCGGCAAGCCCCAAAAGCGGCGCATGCCTCATATGGGTCTCCAGCCCTCCAAGCTTTTAAAAACCGCATCCATTTTTACTATTTAAGAAAGGAACAGTGCCGAGTCACTGTGAGGGGACCGCACCAATGAGCACTAGGCTGATCGACTTACAGCACATCACAAAAATTTATGATGACACAACAGTTCTGGACGACCTGAATCTGTATATCCGAGAAAATGAATTTCTGACGCTTCTCGGACCGAGCGGATGCGGCAAAACAACAACGCTGCGCATCATCGGCGGCTTTGAAAAGCCTGACAACGGACGGGTTTTATTTGACGGTAAAGATATTACCGAGCTTCCTCCGAATAAACGTCAGCTTAACACAGTCTTTCAGAAATACGCCCTGTTCCCGCACATGACTATCGCGGACAACATCGCTTTCGGCTTAAAAATAAAAGGAAAGACCCAGTCCTATATCCAGGACAAAATTAAATATGCCTTAAAGCTCGTTAATCTGGACGGCTACGAAAAGCGTATGCCCGATTCCTTGAGCGGCGGCCAGCAGCAGCGTATCGCCATCGCCCGCGCGATAGTCAATGAGCCCAAGCTCCTTCTTTTGGACGAACCCCTCGGTGCGCTGGATTTAAAGCTGCGCCAGGATATGCAGTACGAGCTCATCCGTTTAAAAAATGAACTGGGCATCACCTTTATCTATGTAACCCATGACCAGGAGGAAGCCCTGACCATGTCCGACACTATCGTTGTCATGAACCAGGGATATATCCAGCAGATCGGCACGCCGGAAAAAATCTACAACGAGCCTGAAAACGCATTTGTTGCAGACTTCATCGGCGATTCCAATATCATCGGGGGAACGATGGTCCGCGATGAGCTCGTTTCCATTCTTGGTCACAATTTCGCCTGCGTGGATAAGGGATTTGGCACAAACAAGCCCGTCGATGTGGTGATACGTCCTGAAGACGTAGACCTTGTAGCGCCCGGCGAAGGCTCTATCGACGGTATCGTGACCCATCTGATATTCAAAGGCGTCCACTATGAAATGGAAGTTACTGCAAACGGCTTTGAATGGCTGGTGCATTCTACCGATATGTTCCCTGTCGGCACAAAGGTGGGCATCAAGGTTGACCCCTTTGACATTCAGATCATGAACAAGCCCGCTTCAGAAGATGAGGAGGCTGTGTCTGTCGATGAGTAAAACAGTGAAAAAAAACGTCACGCCCAGAACGCCGTGGCCGCACAGCCGCTGGATGGCGGGACCTTATCTTTTCTGGTCCGCAGCCTTTATCATCATCCCGCTGTGCATGATATTTTATTACGGACTGACCGACAATACAGGGGCCTTTACCCTGAAAAACATTACTTCCATCAGCTCTCCGGAGCATATAAAGGCGCTCATTTCCGCCCTTGTCCTGTCCCTTATCAGCACGCTTATCTGTCTGCTCCTTGCCTATCCGCTGGCCATGATACTGACCGCACGCAAGGTCAACCAGAAAAGCTTTATCGTGATGGTATTTATTTTGCCGATGTGGATGAATTTCCTTCTCCGCACACTGGCATGGCAGACGCTTCTCGAAAAAACCGGGGTCATCAATTCTATCCTCTCTTTTTTCGGTCTGCCCGCACTCAATATCATCAACACGCCGGGCGCCATTATCCTCGGCATGGTTTACAACTTCCTGCCTTTTATGGTACTTCCGCTTTATAATGCGCTCTCTAAAATAGATGTGAACGTCATAAATGCCGCTCACGATCTGGGGGCAAACGCTGTTCAGACTTTTTTCAGGGTCATTTTCCCTCTGAGTCTGCCCGGTGTCATCAGCGGTATTACCATGGTATTCGTACCCGCTCTCACAACATTCGTTATTTCCAACCTTCTGGGCGGCAGCAAAATACTGCTCATAGGCAATGTCATCGAACAGGAATTTACACAGGCGGGCAACTGGCATCTGGGAAGCGGACTTTCCATCGTTCTGATGATATTTATCATCATCAACATGGTGCTCACCGCAGTTTTCGATAAAAACGGGGAGGGAACGACATTATGATCAAAACCGCTGCACAAAAAGTATATATCGCCCTCATCTTCATTTTTATGTATGCTCCCATCGCGACGCTCATTGTCCTTTCCTTCAATGCCAGCCGGACGCGCGCAAAATGGGGAGGCTTTACGACAAAATGGTATGTAGAGCTTTTTTCCAACCGTGATATCATGCAGGCTCTTTACAACACGCTGCTCATTGCGCTTCTTTCAGCTGTCATCGCCACGCTGATAGGCACGATTGCCGCCCTGTCCATTCAGGGCATGAAAAAAAAGAACCGGGCAGTGCTCATGGGTATTACGAACATCCCAATGCTGAATGCGGAAATCGTCACGGGAATTTCCCTGATGCTTCTGTTTTTAACATTCCGTGCAAAATTCGGTTTTACCACTATCCTGCTTTCGCATATCACATTTAATATCCCTTATGTGATCCTGAGCGTAATGCCGCGGCTAAAGCAGTTAAATCCCAGCGTCTATGAAGCGGCGCTGGACCTTGGGGCCTCCCCGTGGAAAGCCTTTTTCAAGGTTGTGTTCCCGGATATCCTTCCGGGCGTCTCATCCGGCTTCTTAATGGCATTTACAATGTCACTGGATGATTTTATCATCACCCACTTTACAAAAGGTCCCGGCGTAGATACGCTTTCCACTAAAATCTATACCGAAGTGAGAAAGGGCATCAAGCCTGAAATGTACGCGCTGTCCACCTTGATATTTGTTACTGTCCTTATCCTTCTGATCCTTGTAAACAAGGCGCCCAGACAAAAGGAAAAGCACTGATAACAAGCTGAATATCTTATATTGAAAGGAACAAACGATGAAAAAGAAAACACTTAACAGGATTTTTTGCTGCCTTTTGACAGGCGTTCTTTCCGCAGGTCTCCTGACCGGCTGCGGTGCATCCTCTTCCGCCGGCTCCAATGGCGAGGTCGTTGTATATAACTGGGGTGAATATATCGACCCCGATACACTCGCGATGTTCGAAGATGAAACCGGCATCAAAGTCATTTATGACGAATTTGAGACAAACGAGACCATGTATCCGAAGGTGGAGACCGGAGCATCCGCATACGATGTCATCTGCCCCTCCGACTATATGATCAACAAGATGATTGAAAACGACCTTCTGGCAGAGTTAAACTTTGACAACATGCCGAACGTAAAGGCAAATATCGGCGCACAGTACTGGGAGCAGTCAAAAGGCTTCGACCCTGAAAACAAATATTCCGTTCCGTACTGCTGGGGCACCGTTGGCATCCTTTATAACAAGACGATGGTAAACGAGCCTGTGGACAGCTGGTCTATCCTCTGGGACGAAAAATATGCCGACAGCATCCTGATGCAGGATTCCGTCCGCGACGCTTTCATGGTTGCCCTCAAATTAAACGGCGCTTCCATGAACACACTGGATGAAACCGAACTGGCTGCCGCCCGCGATATCCTCATCGATCAGAAACCTCTCGTTCAGGCATATGTCATCGATCAGGTACGCGATAAAATGATCGGAGGCGAAGCCGCCCTCGGCGTTATCTATTCCGGCGAGGCAATCTTTACGCAGCGTGAAAACGCCGATCTGGAATATGTCGTTCCGAAGGAAGGCACCAATGTATGGATAGATTCCTGGGTCATTCCCAAAAATGCGCCCAACAGAGAGAATGCCGAAAAGTTCATTGACTTTATGTGCCGCGGCGATGTCGCCCTGAAGAACTTTGAATATATCACCTACTCCACGCCCAACGAAGCGGCGCGCGAGCTTATTGAGGACGAGGCGCTTAAAAATTCTCCTATCGCTTTCCCCGATTTAAGCCAGTATCCCAATCTGGAAACCTTCACCTATCTGAGCGAGGAGGGAGATGCTCTTTATAACGAGATGTGGAAAGAGGTCAAATCCAACTAAATGGAACGTATTTTAAGATATGATATCACAAAGGGCGACGATTGCATGACCGTCGCCCGCTTTTTAAAGAAAAAAGGCTATTCTTCCGCTAATATCACTGATTTGAAAAAGATGCCCGAAAGCATTCTGATAAACGGAAACTTCGCCTACATGGTACATCCCCTCTCTGTTGGGGACGTTCTCACGGTACATATTCAGGAAACGGCAGTCTCGGAAAAAATCCCTCCTGTGTTCCTCCCGCTCAATATTGTATATGAGGACGAAGATCTGATGGTCATCAACAAGCCCGCAGACCTTCCTATCCACCCTTCCATGAATAACTACACCCGCTCCCTCGGGAACGGACTTGCCTGGTATTTTTCCCAAAAAGGGCAGCCTTTCGTATTCCGCTGCATCAACCGGCTGGACCACAATACCTCCGGTCTGACGATTGTCGCAAAACACCTCGTCAGCGGGAGCATTCTCGCCACTATGGTCAAAAACCGGGAAATCCACCGGGAATATCTCGGTATCTCCCGCGGGCATGTCACTCCTTCCTCTGGGACGATCACGGCTCCTCTCGGCAGAAAGCCGGGCTCCATCATAGAGCGCACCGTTGATTTTGAAAAAGGGGAAAGCGCTGTCACCCACTATCGGGTCACCGATTATAAAAACGGGCACAGCCTGCTCTCACTCACACTCGAAACAGGCCGCACCCATCAGATACGCATCCATATGAAATATCTTGGTTTTCCCCTTGTAGGGGATTCCCTGTACAATCCCGACATGGAGTGGATTTCCCGTCAGGCGCTCCATGCAGCGCGTCTTGTTTTCCGCCATCCTATCACCGGAGAGCAGATGGAATTTCACGCGCCCATGCCGGACGATATGCGCCGGGTGCTGGAAGGATAAAAGTCCTTTTTATTCCTGAACCGCAGTCCAGATCTGCATTTCATTTTCGCCCCGGTTCGCCCATGCGTAGTAGGGAATGAAATGCAGACGGACAGGAATTTTCTCAGGTTTCTGATACCTTCTGTACAAAGCCTTTTCCACCGCTTTCTCCTCTGATTCCGCTTTCTTTATGCGATATCCGTTCGCTTCGATCGCCATCATTCTGACACCGCAGATATCTGTTTCCCGAATCATTTCATCCATATCCGTATTCACGGATAACAGCGCAAGCTCCTTTCCATTGTCCGCCTCTTCCAGACAATATACAAGCGGACCGCGCATGAGCGCTGCTTTTCCGATATCCTCGCGCACGCGCTCATCTGCTGCCATCAGACGGGCCTCCATCGGAAAATGGAGCGTCAGCGTCTCCTCTTCCTCCCAGTCTTTTTTCAGGTACAGATAGCCGTCTTTTTCTTCCTTTATCGCGCCTTCCGCGCCCTCCAGCTCATAATGGCTGCACCAGTCCGGCAGGCGCAGCGCCAGCACAAGCCCGGTATCTTCTGCTCTTACCCGTATCTTTACATCCCCGTTCCACGGCATCCCGGAATCGATACAAATATCGGCCTTTTTCCCCGCGACCCTTTTTTCCAGAGTCCCGCCCATATACAAATGTATAAACAGCGTATCCTCATTTTCCGTATAAGCATAAGAGCCGATGGAGCTGATGAGCCGCGCCAGATTGGGCGGGCAGCAGGCACAGCCAAACCACTTCTGCCGAACGGATTTCACATGGGATTTCCGTTCATCCTTATGACAGGCTTCCGGCAATACCTCCAATGGATTCACATAGAAAAAGCTCTTTCCATCCAGCGCCATACCGCTTAAAATCCCGTTATACAACGCCCGCTCCATCACATTTGCATAACAGGCATCCGGTCTGATCTCCAGCATTCTTCTTGCAAAAAATACAAGACCGATGGACGCGCATGTTTCCGCATACGCCGTATCGTTCGGCAGGTCATATGGAAAGGAAAACGCTTCGCCGATATGGGTCGAGCCTATGCCTCCGGTGATATACATTTTTTCACGGGTAATGCTGTCCCAAAGTTTTCTGCATGCCTCATAAAGCGTTTCATCTCCGGTCAGACGCGCCACATCTGCCATGCCGGAATACAGATAGACCGCCCGGACCGCATGACCGACCGCCTCATCCTGAGAACGAACCGGAAGGTGCGCCTGATGATAGGAATAGCGAAGCTCATCCTCGTGTCCCTTTTTTACTTCCTCAGGGTGCTCCCTGTCAAAATAATAGGGACGTTTTCCTCTCTCATCCACAAAATACCGGCTAAGCTCCAGATATTCCGGTTTTCCCGTCACTTCATAAAGACGCACCAGCGCCATCTCCGCGATCTCATGTCCCGGATAGCCCTTGCACTTTCCCTCATCCGTGCCAAAATACGCCGCAATATAATCCGCAAAGCGTTCCGCCGCCTTGAGCAGCTTATCCTTTCCTGTAGCCTCAAAATATGCCACCGCGCCTTCTGCCAGATGTCCGAAGCAGTACAGCTCATGATGATCCTTCAGATTGGAAAAAATCTTATCCTTTCCGTTGATGATATAATAAGTATCCAGATAACCATCATCCTGCTGCGCCGCACATACGATATCAATCGCCCCGTCCGCGATTTTTTCCAGCGCCGGGTCAGGATGCTGCGTCAGGGAATACCCCACCGCCTCTATCCACTTTGAAAAATCACTGTCCTGAAATACAAAACCGTAAAACTCGTCCCCCGGATGCTCCGGATCCTCCGGCAGACTTTCAAATCCTCTAAACGTATACACAGGCTCGTTAAACGCCGCTCCCTGCTCCCGTTTCATACGGTTCAGCTTTCCTGCTGTTTTAAAATTATGCATACAAAAGCTCGGCGCTGCGCCCTCTACCGCATCGTTTAACGCCGCCCACTGATATGGGAGCACTTCCCGGCGTACGAGCTCCATTTCCTCTTTCCAGAACGGGTCTGTCATCTGTATCGCCCGAAGGGAAAGCGGGCGTGAATATAATGCTTTGTTCATGAACTCTCCTCCTGTCGCTGTTTTTTCTATTTCCATGTAAAATCTGGATATTTTTACTTCCATTCAACTATTTTTATGATATGATAAATCTGTATTTTATTCCATTGTTCAAAAAGAAAATAGCATGTATAAAATGGAAAATATTGGAGGAATTTATGGTCTGCCTGGAAAAAATGGGAATGCACGAGATCAGTGCGGGCAATTATGTGACGAGCATAAACGGGATGGTCCATCCCGACAGAATCATGCCAGAGCATGATTTTCTTTATATTTTAAACGGAACCTGGGAAATTTTTGAAAATGATACCGCATATTTTCTGAATACCGATGACCTGCTCATCCTTGCCGCCGGTCGTCATCATTACGGCAGGCAGCTCTGCAATCCCGGAAACAGACATATGTATCTCCATATCGTGCCGACCGACGCAGAAGCTCAGGCGGCAGATTTTCCTGATACCGACAGGCTCTTTTCCTGTCCAACTCTCATCCACTGCGGACACACGCCCCGTATACGGCAATATTTTCAGGATATCATTCCCCTCACGTGGACAGATGCTCCGGCGCAAAAGGATCGGGCTGCTCTGCTCTTTTCCCTGCTTTTGTGCGAGCTTTCAGCTCTTTCCACTCAGGAAACGGCTGCAGAACAGCCCGACCCTATTATCGAAGAAATCATGCGTCTTATCCGCTCAACACCTCAGACCTTCTTTTCTGCCGAAGAGCTTTCAGACCGTTTTTATATATGCGGACGTACCTTAAACAATCGTTTCCGCAAAGCATACGGAAAAACCTTTTCTGCGGTTCAGATGGAAACAAAGCTTGAAATGGTTCGTCAGTTCCTTATTTCCCAGCCTCAGGCCCGGCTGCGGGAAGCAGCTGCCAATTATGGCTTTTACGATGAATTCCATCTCAGCCGGGCGTTCAAGAAGCAATTCGGCATGTCGCCGTCACAGTACCGCAGCCAGAGGTAAATCCTATCCTATGAACCGGACTGCCTTTACCCCATGTGCCGGGATGAGTGACTCCAGCCTTCCATTTTCCGTTGTTCCCCTGCTGCCGTCCCACATATCGGTAAACGCCGCATCCTTAAGCCCGTCTTCTATCTCAGAAAGCTCCGCCGACAGATGAGCTTCCTCATCACTTAGATTAAACAGTGCGGCGCAAATGCTGCCGTCCTCTTTGTCCACGCTCTTCCAGACCGCCATCTTTTCATTTCTGAGTATCTGTGTCCCTTTGCAGGAGGCTTTCAGCCGTCCGAGGATATCTCTGTTTGTTAAAAGGGATAACGTCCACGCATCCAGCTTCGTCAGCTCCGCGCCGATCATCATCGGAGACCTGAAAAAGCTCCAAAGCGTCATCATCGTTTTCTGCTCTTCCTTTGTCAGCCTCGTATCCCGCTCCTGCCCAAATCCTTTCCCGACTTTTCCGAGCGGCAGCATATCGCAGTCCGGATAGCAGCCCTGCTTCACATGATCCTGCCAGAGCTCGCAGCGTGCAAACATCGGGAGCAGGAGTTTCCAGTCGTCCCAGAAATCGTCCGTGATACGCCACATATTCGCATATTTGCAATACTGCCATGCCCGGTCGATATGCGCCGGTCCGGGAGACAGGCTTAAAACGATATTCCGCCCGCTCCTTTGAATCGCCTTATGCAGCATTTCCGTTTCAAACCAGCCATTAAAGTTATCGTTCCGGTACAGCCAGCTGTCGCATATATCATCACATTTGATAAAGTCCACACCCCACTGTGCATACATCTCTATGAGAGAATCATACCATGCCTGTCCCGCCTCATTATTCCTTACGCCGTACATATCGGGATTCCATCCGCAAATAGATGCCGGATCTGCCGTCATATCCGCAGTAAATGCGCTTCCATACACGGGCAGATGCTCCTGCGCCGCCTTTCTTGGAATACCGCGCATGATGTGGATACCGAATTTCAATCCCCGACTGTGTACATAATCTGCCAACGGCTGAAATCCCCTGCCCCCTGCGGACGATGGAAATCTTGCCGGAGACGGCTGCAGTCTGCCGTAATCATCCATTTCCAGATCGTCAAACGGAATGTATTGGAACTGCTCCCGCTTCGTTCCCGCGCCGTTGGCATACCACTGAATATCCACCACCACATATTCCCAGCCATATTCCTTTAAATTCGCCGCCATAAAATCCGCATTTGCTTTTATCTGCTCCTCATTTACGGTCGTATCATAGTAGTCATAGCTGTTCCACCCCATCGGCGGTGTCTTTGCAAAACAATTTTTATCCATATCAAATACCTCTCTCCATCAGAATCTTGACCTGCTTGATATTCCTGATAAAACCATTATAATAAACAATATCAGGCTCTTCAAGAAGACTTCTTTGATATAGGAGGATACTTTTTTGATATCATATCAGTTTGGAAATTTTGGATTTTTAAAAGAGGACACACTTCCGGATGCGCCGCTTTTTCTGATGGATACAGGGGTGGAACGGCGTTGTGAGGAATCTTATTTTTTCGATAACCGGACACGCCCTGCCTATGAAGGTTATCTTCTGCAGTATACCTTAAAAGGCTGCGGCATTTATCAGGACGGGGAAAAAAGCTATCCCCTGCCGGAAGGACACGGTTTTTTCATCCGCATGACCCAGGAAGGACGCTACTTTCTGCCCGATACAGCCGGTGCGCCCTTTTCCCCCGGCTCCGGCATTTCTTCCGGTGAATGGGAATATTTCTATCTCCATTTTACAGGAGCTGCCGCCGCACCCTTTTGGGAAGCAGTTCAAAAAATTACCGGATCAGTCTTTTCCATACCTGCCGCCAGCCCTGCTATCTCCCGTTTTTTCCGCTTCTTCCAAAAGTGCAGCGCTGCCCGCCCCCTCCCCTATGAGGGCGGCGAATTTCTCTACAGCTTCCTGTGCAGCCTGCTGCGCGCTCTTGAAAGCCCGTCAGAAGGAAATTCCCCTCTGGTACAACGAGCCTGCGGATATTTTCAGGAACGCTTCTCCTCTCTGTCGGGTATTGGTGAAGCTGCAGCCTTCTGCGGCGTTTCCCAGGAACATCTGACCCGCCTTTTCAAAAAAGAAACCGGGCAGACACCTTTACAGTATCTTACCCGGCTCCGTATTGAAAACGCTCTTTTTCTTCTTTTAAATACTTCCGAACCCGTTACCTCTATCGCACATGCCTGCGGCTTTGAAAACGGGAATTATTTTGCCCGTGTATTCCGCAGCTACTTGAACTGCTCCCCGGAGCAATACCGCCGCCGGCTGCGCTAGCTTTTTTCCATACATCCGTATTTTCAGATGCCTTTTAGGCACTTTTTATAACATATGCAAAATATCACTGCAGATGCCGCCGCAGTCACAATCTCTGCAATAGGAAACGCGGCCCAAAGCCCTATGATACCTATCAGCTTCGTGCCTATCCACGCAGCCGGAACAATTACTGCCAGATAACGGAGCATCGATATCATAAAGGAGGCAACGCCCTCCCCAAGCGCCTCCAGTGCACCGGAGGCTGTCACACTGATGCCGGATATCACAAAACCGAGGCTGATAATGCGAAGAGCTGCCGCGCCTTCCCGTATCGTTACCGCATCCTTCGTAAACATCCTCATTATCGGCTCAGGAAAACCCATGAACAATGCCATTCCTGCTCCCATTATCACAAGGATAAGAACGGTGCATACACCCAATATCTGCTTCATTCTCTGTTTTTCGCCCGCGCCGTAATTGTAGCTGAGCACCGGGCGCATCCCCTGCACGATGCCGCTGGCAGGCAGATAAATGAACGTCTGGAGCTTAAAATAAACGCCCAGAACAAGCACATACATCGCCGAAAACGCTCCTGCCAGTCCGTTTAACAGCGTCACCAGAAGGGACGGCAGCCCCATTGTCAGAGAGGACGGAATACCGACCATATACAGCCTTTTGCAAACGTCTCCTGTCGGTTTCATCAAACGTCTTGAAAATTCTATCCCCATTCCTTTTTTCAAAAAATAAACCACATACAGCAGCAATGACACAATCTGACCGATGACCGTTGCGACCGCCGCCCCGCGCACCTCCATCCGCGGAACCGGCCCCAATCCAAAAATAAATACCGGATCAAGCGCAATGTTTGTGATGCATCCTGCGGCAAGACATACTGTAGGTACGATCATATTTCCAAGTGACTGATAGATTTTTTCAAAAGCTATCTGCATTGTTACGATAACCGAAAACGACATTACAATAAATCCATATTCCAGTCCCCACCCGTAAATCTGTCCGTCCGATGTAAAAAGCTTCAAAAATAACGGCAGAAATGCTGATAATCCTATGGACAGACCAATACCATGAATGATACTTAAAAAGAATCCCTGCGACGCCGCTTCGCCCGCTTTCTTTTGCTCTCCTGCACCCAGATAAAATGCTGCCGCAGCGCTGATGCCGACACCAAAGCCGACGCCAATACTCGTTACAAGCATTTGGAGCGGATATACAAGTGAAACCGCGGTAAGCGCCGCTTCACCAAGCTGTGCCACAAACATGCTGTCCACAATATTATACAATGAATTGATGAGCATCGATACCATCATCGGCAGCGACATCGACAGCACCAGCGGCAAAACCTTTTTTTGTTTCATAAATTCCTGATTCATTCCATCCTCCCTTTCTCTTCACACAAAAAAAGGCTAAAATCCTGCTGTTTATCTCAGAAACAGCAAAATCTATAGCCTTCTTCCAGACATCTATTTCTCTTTATGAGTCGGCTCCGATGTTACACCCCGAAGTCCAGACCGCTAATCACTTTACCACATCTCCGTCAAAAACGCAAGGGAAAGTCTTGATTTTTCCCTCAAAATCGTGTATGCTTGTCTTTAGTCAAACAGGCTAAAATATCGTAATTTTAATCAGGAGGAAGAATCAATATGGGCTATCAATTGGTTATGATTCGCCACGGCGAAAGCGTATGGAACCAGCAGAATCTGTTTACCGGCTGGACTGACGTAGATCTGTCCGAGAACGGCCACAAGGAGGCTGCTCAGGGCGGCGTTCTGTTAAAGGAGGCTGGCTTCTCTTTTGATGTTTGCTACACTTCTTACTTACAGCGTGCAATCCACACAGCAAACCACGTTCTTCAGGAGTTAAACGAAGAGTGGATTCCCGTTGTTAAGACATGGAAATTAAATGAGCGTCATTACGGCGCACTGCAGGGTCTGAACAAATCCGAGACTGCTGAGAAGTACGGTGAGGCTCAGGTTAAAGTATGGCGTCGTTCCTTCGACATCCAGCCCCCGGCTCTTGAGCCTACTGATGAGCGCAACCCCGCTCTGCAGGCTCCCTATGCAAACGTAGATCCCAAGGAGCTTCCTCTTACAGAGAGCTTAAAGGATACTATCGCACGTGTTATTCCTTTCTACGAGGAGAACATCAAAAAAGATATGAAGGATGGCAAGAAGGTTCTGATCGCTGCTCACGGCAACTCCCTTCGTGCTCTCGTTAAATATCTGGACAACATTTCTGAGGAAGATATCACAGAGCTGAACATTCCTACAGGCGTTCCGCTTGTATACGAGCTGGACGATAACTTCAACGCGATCGGTCATCACTACCTTGGCGACCAGTCCCAGATTGAAGCAAAGATGAACGCTGTAGCAAATCAGGGTAAGAAATAATATTTCTAAGAAATAACTTCTGAATACCGGAATGCTATGAATATGAAAAGAGACGGCACGAGCGATTTTGTGCCGTCTCTTTTTTTATCCAAATACCGCGTCTCCCAGAATATACCCCGCTCCTACAAAAAACAGATTCCACACCGCCACACCCAGTGCCGAGCTGATCGTATATTTCCAGAAATCCATCTTCATCACACCAGCAGGGATTGATATCAGCGTCCGCATCACAGGGATCAGCTTTCCGATAAAAACGCCGATACATCCCCGTTTTTTCAGCATTTCAAAGTTTTTATCAATTTTTTCCTTATGAGACGGAAATTTTTTCAGATATTTTTCCAAAAGAAACGCCCCTCCCTTATATCCGAGCAGATATAAAAGCCAGCTCCCACATACGCCCGCTGCGACAGTCAAAAGCATTGTCCCCAAAAAGCTTATCTTTCCATGCGCTGCCCATACCCCTGCCAGCGGCATGATAACCCCCGCCGGAAATCCCGGCAGATTCAGATATTCCAGAAATACGACTACGAAGATCGCTATCGCCCCATACTGCGTAAAATAATCGATAAAAATTTCTAAGCTCATTGTGTGCATCACTCCTTATCTGTGCTTAGTATATGACACAAAACGGAAAAACACCTGCAGAGATTCCGAAATTTTTTCTTAAGTCTAGGTCTATCCGCCCCATAATAAAAAACCGGCGCTATACAGCCCGAAAGGTTTTCCCTTTCCGGACCGCACAACGCCGGTTTCATAAGTTTACCAGAATGCTCTGTTTTTATTTATCCATAATGCTCGCATGGAACTCCTGCAGAGACTGCACCGGAAGCTTTCCGTCACGTTTTGCGGAACGGATTCCTTCTACGGTCGCCTTTGCAGCGGCCATCGTTGTAATATACGGGATACGGTTTTTAATCGCAGCCTTACGGATATAACTGTCATCCGTCGCTCCCTTCTTGCCGAGAGGAGTGTTAACGATGAGCTGTATCTTTCCGTTTGTAACCTTATCAAGGATATTCGGACGTCCCTCATCTATCTTGCATACCTTAAGTGCAGGAATGCCCGCTGCCTCTATCAGGTCACAGGTTCTGCCTGTTGCCATAATCTCGAAGCCACACTCATAGAAGCCTCTTGCAACATCCGCAACCTCAGCCTTATCTCTGTCATTTACAGAGATAAGTACGCAGCCCTCGGTAGGTATCTTGCTTCCTGCGCCTTCTTCTGCCTTGTAGAAAGCGTCACCAAAGTCTGTAGACATGCCGAGCACTTCTCCTGTAGAACGCATTTCCGGCCCAAGGACAGGGTCTACTTCAGGGAACATGTTGAACGGGAATACCGCTTCCTTCACGCCGTAATGGCTGAATTTCTTCTCCCTGAGCTCTGTTACAGGAGTCTTACGTCCTGTATAAGGCAGAGTGATGATATCTGTCGCTATCTGAACCATATTGATACCGCATACTTTGGATACGAGCGGAACTGTTCTGGATGCACGGGGATTTGCCTCTATCACATAAACTCTTCCGTCTTCAATCGCATACTGCATATTCATCAGTCCGACAACGCCCAGCTCTTTTGCTATCTTTCTCGTATAATCCTTGATAGTCTCAACCTGCTCGTCAGACAGTCCCTTAGGCGGAATGATACATGCAGAGTCACCGGAATGAATGCCCGCAAGCTCGATGTGCTCCATAACGGAAGGAACAAACACGTTCTCTCCATCGCTGATGGCATCCGCTTCGCACTCTGTTGCATGATGAAGGAATCTGTCTATCAGAATAGGACGGTCGGGAGTTACGCCTACCGCCTGCTGCATGTAGAACGTCAACGCCTCATCGTCGTAAACAACTTCCATTCCGCGTCCGCCCAGTACATAGGAAGGACGTACCATTACAGGATATCCGATTCTGTGGGCAGTCTCAAGCGCCTCTTCAACATTGACAGCCATACCTGCTTCCGGCATAGGAATTTCAAGCTTCTCCATCATCTCACGGAACTGGTCTCTGTCTTCTGCAAGATCAATTGTCTCCGGAGTCGTCCCCAGAATGTTAACACCGTATTTCTTTAAGTCTGCTGCCAGGTTCAAAGGAGTCTGTCCGCCAAACTGCGCGATCACGCCGACCGGCTTTTCTTTCTCATAGATGGCAAGAACGTCTTCCAATGTCAGCGGCTCAAAATACAGCTTATCAGATGTATCATAGTCTGTTGATACCGTCTCAGGATTGCAGTTTACGATGATAGTAGAGAAACCAAGCTTATGCAGCGCCTTAGCCGCATGTACGCAGCAATAGTCAAACTCGATACCCTGACCGATACGGTTAGGACCGCCGCCCAGTATCATGACCTTCTGTCTGCTGTCATCAGAGGGGCTCTTATCCTCTACATGGTAACTGGAGTAGTAGTATGCGGAATCCTGAGTACCGCTTACATGCACGCCTTCCCAGCCTTCCACAACGCCAAGCTCTGTGCGTCTTCTGCGGATATCCTCTTCCGAAATCTCCAGAATCTCGCTCAGATATTTGTCGGAGAAACCGTCCAGCTTTGCCTGCTTCAAATCTTCATCAGAAGGCAGCTTTCCGCGATATTCAGAAACCAGCTTTTCTTCTTCGAGCACCAGCTCCTTCATCTGCTCGATGAAGTATTCTTTTACCTTTGTCAGCTTGTGTATCTCTTCTACAGAAGCGCCCTTACGCAGAGCTTCATACATGATGAAATGTCTCTCGCTGCTCGGTGTTGCCAGCATTGTCAGAAGTTCCTTCTTTGTCTTCCGATCATAACCGTTCACATGACCAAGACCATAACGGTTCTTCTCCAGAGAACGTATCGCTTTCTGCAGCGCCTCTTTATAGGTCTTGCCGATACTCATTACTTCGCCTACGGCACGCATCTGTGTGCCCAGCTTATCTTCAACGCCCTTGAACTTCTCAAATGCCCAGCGCGCGAACTTCAGAACGATATAATCTCCACCCGGAACATATTTGTCCAGAGTGCCGTATTTGCCGCACGGAATCTCATCCAGTGTCAGACCGCTCGCCAGCATTGCGGATACGAGTGCTATCGGGAAGCCTGTTGCCTTACTTGCCAGCGCAGAGGAACGGGATGTTCTCGGATTTATCTCTATTACGACTGCACGACCGGAAACCGGATCGTGTGCAAACTGTACGTTTGTACCACCGATAACCTGAATCGCATCTACTATCTTATAAGCCTGCTCCTGCAGCTTCTTCTGAACGTCCTCAGAAATCGTCAGCATCGGGGCGGAACAGAAGGAATCGCCGGTATGGACTCCGACAGGATCGATATTTTCAATGAAGCATACCGTTATCATGTTGCCCTTTGCATCGCGGACAACCTCCAGCTCCAGCTCTTCCCAGCCCAAAATGGACTCTTCTACGAGAACCTGTCCTACAAGGCTTGCCTGAAGACCTCTCGAGCAGACCGTTTTTAATTCTTCCTTATTGTAAACAAGACCGCCGCCGGCGCCGCCCATCGTATAGGCAGGACGCAGGACTACCGGATATCCCAGCTTATCAGCGATTTCCAGCGCCTCTTCCACAGAGTATGCCACATCGCTTCTCGCCATTTCCACGCCGAGGTTTTTCATCGTGTTCTTAAATTCAATACGATCCTCGCCGCGCTCGATAGCATCTACCTGCACACCGATTACTTTTACGTTATACTTGTCCAGAACGCCTGCAGCCTGCAGCTCGGAACACAGATTCAAGCCGGACTGTCCGCCAAGGTTCGGAAGCAATGCATCCGGACGTTCTTTCTCGATGATCTGCTCCAGACGGTCTACATTTAACGGCTCGATATAGGTAATATCCGCCGTATCCGGATCGGTCATGATAGTTGCCGGATTGGAGTTGACCAGCACGATTTCATAGCCCAGCTGTTTTAATGCCTTACATGCCTGGGTACCCGAATAATCGAACTCACATGCCTGACCGATGATGATCGGACCGGAGCCGATAATAAGTACTTTATGAATGTCTTGTCTTTTCATAAGTCCACCCATTTTCCTTTCTTTTTCTTTTTTTATTCCCCAAAAACCCACTATATTCTACCACAATTTGCAAAAGACAACAAGAACTTTTTCTCGCTGATATCTGTTCCTACCGTCTCAGTTAAATCCGAAAAATTTCTGGCATATCTTATAGCCTTCCACAGATATCCAACGACCTGTCTTTCCGGGCAGATTCATACAGTTTCCCAGAAGACCGTAACGCAGTTTTCTGTACATCTTTTTATCCTTCTGCCTGATATAAGACAAAATCTCTTTTTTCTTTTCAAGCGCTTCTTCCGTACCGATGCGGATAAGAAGGATAGACGACACTGTTGTGATGATGTCCAGATAACTGAGCATATATTTGAACATCGGTTTATTTGATGCCACCGATGCCTGCTTTTCTGAAAAATAATCAACCATCAGCTTGTTTACTTTTATCTGCTGATCTATCCGCCCGGTCATAACCTTTTCATTGACCGACTGATCCGCACGTCCGATATAGTAACGATAAAAGTTCACATCCAGATAGTACATGTTCCGCACATACGGAAGCGGCTCGAATACATACAGATTGTCTACATAAAAGGTATGTTCCGGTAATTTTAAACCGCATTCCCGCAAAAGCTTTGTCCTGTAGATGACCGAATGCATCAGAATATACTGTCCCACATGGAAACGTCCCACATCATTCCAGCCAAATATCCTTCCTTCCGGCAGTACATGCTTATAGCGCATGACTTTTTTGCGGCGCTCGCCTTCTTTTTCATAGACAAAATTGCTGATCAGCATATCCAGCGCCTGTTCACCGCCTATCAGCTCCCGCAGCGTATTCAGAATCGCCAGATAAGCGTCCTCCTTTACCCAGTCGTCGCTGTCTACAACCTTAAAATAGACACCCTGCGCGTTTTCTATTCCCGCATTCACCGCAGAACCATGACCGCCGTTCTCCTTATGGATGGCGCGCACTATCGTCGGGTACTTTGCAGCATATTCGTCCGCGATACGCGCGGTATCATCCTTTGAACCGTCATCGACCACGAGTATCTCAACGTCCTCGCCGCCGGGAAGCAGCGATTCGATACATTTTGCCATGTAATCCTGTGAATTGTAACAAGGTATCGCAATAGACAAAAGTTTCATAAAATCCTCTCATTCTGCCGTCCAAGCGGCACGCATTCCGTTTTTTCCCACCAATATAGATACGTTTTATCCCCGTTCCAAACTGTAAAAATACGTCGTACAGCTTATTTTTCACCTTCTCCTCTCAGCTTCATACTGCCAGTCCTGATACTCAAATATCCAGTATATGCCGAAAACGCCGACGGAATAGGATATTTTTCCTCCGTCTCCTGTGTTTCAACAAACATCAAAGAAGGATCTTTGTGCATAGGCTCCAGCCCGTCCACCAAAACCATATATCCGGTCATATGCCATTCTTTATGGGTAAAGATATGCTTTGACTCCGGCAGCTTCTCTATCCTGACAGCGCAGACTCCCTGTGCGCTCAGCCAGTCTTTCACTTCATCCAGGGAAGCCTTCCCCAAAAGTGACGGAAATTCATACATTCCCGCTAAAAGCCCCTTATTGGGACGCCGACGGATGACCGCCCTGTGTCCGTCCCGGATGACGAGTATCGTTCTGTATTCAACTGTCCTTGGTTTTTTTACCGCTTTTTTCGGATATTGCTGCCAGCTCTCCTCTATTCCTGCACGGCAAAACGTCTTCCACGGACATTCTGCACATTTCGGAGCTCCGTTCGGCAGACATACGGTCGCCCCCAGCTCCATCAGCGCCTGATTGAAATCACCGGGACGATCCTTTGGCATCACGGGCTTTAAGTCCTCCTCCACCCGCTTTCTGACCGAAGCCTCTGAAATATCGCTGTCATCTGCCAGCAGGCGCATAATGACCCTGAGTACATTGCCATCCACCGCCGGCACCGGATGCCCGAACGCGATTGATGAAATCGCGCCGGCCGTATAACTGCCGATTCCCTTGAGTTTTATCAAATCATGATATTCCGAAGGCATCTTCCCGCCATGCTGCTCCACTATCTGCTGAGCCGCCGCCTTCAGATTCCGGGCACGACTGTAATATCCAAGCCCTTCCCAGAGCTTTAACAGCTCGTCCTCCTCCGCTGCCGCCAGCGACTCCACATCCGGCAGATGCTCCATAAATCTGGCAAAATAGGGCTTTACCGCTTCCACCCGCGTCTGCTGCAGCATGATCTCAGACACCCATACGCGGTAAGGCTCCGGCTTTTCTCTCCACGGAAGTATCCGCCTGTTCTCATCATACCATGCAAGCAGCGGCGGCGCAATCCGATTTAAAAGTCCGTCCTTTGTCTGAAGTTCGACCTCCACAGGTTCGCAAAGCTCTATCTCATCCGCGCTCACGCTGCAGTCATATGCCAGAATGTGCACGCCTGCCTCTTTTGCCCTTTGCAGTGCGTCGGCAAACTCAGGCTGCGCCTCTCTGTTTGGCATAAACCGTTCCGGCCCCTTCATCTGTATCACGAATATCACATAGCCTTCAAAGCCTTTCCCGACTGCCTCTATCAGCTCCTCCACATGCTTTAAAGCCCGCTCGGACGGGGCATCAGGAAACAGCGCAGTCCGGTCCTTTTCCAGCGTCACGCCCTTAACCTCTATATAGATCTTTCGTGTTCCCGCTTCCACATAAAAATCAAACCGGGAATCCTTATAAAACGATTCCGGCTTTATCAGCGTCACATCTTTAAAGTATTTCCCGGACGCTATCCATTCATGTACTGTCCGATTAGGCGCAAGGGAATCCATGTTCACAATTTTTCCGTCCTTTTGGACCGCCACAAGGTCATAGTCGGTCTTTCGCCCGGGCGCCGCGCTTTTTTCCAGATATACCGCAGCGCCCGGAACCAGAAGCTCCCTGCACCGTCCGGTATTTTTTACATGAACGGTTTTCCTGCCGTCCTGCATCTCCACCTCTGCGATAAAACGGTTCGGGCGGCTGATAAAACGCCCTTCCGAAATGTTCTCATATTTCATCCGTTCCCATCTCAGCGCAGCCTGCTGCACTCATACCTTTCCAGCGTCAGAAGACAGCTTTTTAGATTGTCATACTGCTCCTCCACACTGCCTCCGGACAGCTCCAGGTCCATCGACACCGCAATCGTATTGAGCATATGCTCGTCAACCCTGCCTGCCAGGGAGGAATAGACCTTCAGCTTCTCTGCGTAGGTCTCCGCCTCCAGAAATGCAAGCAATCCTGCATCCAGCCCGGACTCCTCCTCTGAGCCGTCCGTATCCGCCTTCACAGAACGTAACTCCGACCGTTCTTCATTGTCGCTGCCCTGCTCTCCGAACGGGCTGCCGTTTTCCGGTCTCCCAGCCCTGTCTGTTTCACCGCGTACGATTTCCGGAGCCGGAATAAGGACAAAGCGTTCCTTTCCATCCTCCGTTTTTCCGGCAAATTCAGACAACGGCAAAACGAATATCCCGTAATCTCCGCACAGCTTTTGATAAACTGCAAACGTTTCCTCCGTATCCGCATGCTTCGCCGTTGTTACGACCCGATACATATCTCCTTTGAAATGACGGTAAATCTCTCCCGCTACCGGTATTTTTTCCATATATCTCCTGCCCTTTCCTGCTGCCTTATCGTCCCCAGTATACTACCAAACTGCCGGGCTGTCATTCCCCAATTTTTTACGGCAGGAGAAACGACGGTTCAGAGCACTGTCTTCCTCAATCGGTCAAGTATCCGTCACCCCGAAAAACTGCAGGAAAAATCACAGTCTTCTCCTTCAAACGCACAGCTCTCCAGCTCTCTTTCCAGCCTTCCTCTCTCTTCTTCTCCAAGCTTTTCCCATCTTCTGTGATGTATATAAAGCGTGTAGGAACGGGTCTGGTCTGCCCCCTGTCTGTATTCCAGCATCACTCCCGCCTTATTCAGTCCCGCTTCATCAAGCACTTTGCGGGCACGTTCTACATAAGCCTCTTCCTGCTTTTCATAACGCAGCCTCGACTCTGCCAGTCTTCCCTGCTGTGATGCCGCCGCTGCCCTTCCGAATCCAAACACCGCTGCTGCCATAAATACTATCGCTGCCCCAAGCCAGATGCCCGCAGTCCTTTTCGTCCTGTCCATAAAAATCCCCTGCTTTTTTGTATTTTTATATTTTTTCATTTTTATCTATCTGCCTCCATATCCCGATACAGGGAGTCTTTTTTCTTCTGCATTTGCTTTTACTGACGCAGTTTTGACCGAAAAAGTTTCCTGTGGATATAAAATTTCAAATTTTTGCGCCTGCGGTAGACGAAACTTCATTTTAGCTGTAATATAAAAACTGCAGGAGGCATGATTTATGACAGACACTGACAAACATACTTATCTTGAAGTAAACGGCGATTTCAAAATGAGAGAGCTGGACAATAACGACCTTGAACAATTCAACGCGCTTTTGCAGTACGCGTTCCAGGTCACATCCTATGAACTGTTTCAGACCGGCTGGGAGCAGGATGAGATAAAATCCGCCAAACGCCCCATTCTTGAGAAAGCCTATGTTCTCGGCTGGTTTTACAAAGAAAAGCTCGCATCCATGATCGTAGTATACCGGATGCAGGTAAATATTCAGGATAATATCATGAGCATGGGCGGCATCACGGGCGTCACTACCTATCCCGAATACAGCGGACGCGGGCTTATCCATTCACTGATGCGATATGTCATCGACTATATGCATCGCGAAAAGATGCCTATCTCTTTTTTATATCCATACTCAATTCCTTTTTACCGCAAAATGGGCTGGGAGATTGTTTCTGACAAGCTCACCTTTACTGTTAAGGACACGCAGCTGCCTAAAGCTTTCCCCGTCACCGGTATGGTAGAACGGGTAAGCCTTGATTCCGAGGACTTTCATAACGTCCACTCCTATTTTGCGCTGCAGCATCACGGCTCCCTGATACGGGACGAGCTGGCCTGGGACGAATACTGGAGATGGGAAAACGACGATATGATCGTGGCGGTCTATTATAACGAAGACCACAAACCGCTCGGGTATGTGGTCTACTATATCGCCAATGAAATTTTTCATATAAAAGAAATGATATATCTGACAAGCGAGGCGCGTCACGGTCTCTGGAATTATATCAGCGCGCACTTTTCCATGATCACGCAGGTACGCGGCGATAATTATTCCGGAGAACCGATGGCATATCTGTTCGAGGACAGCGAAATTGAAGAAACCATCGCTCCCTACATCATGGCACGTATCATAGATGCCGAAGAGTTCCTTTCCGAATACCCATGGCAGATACAACCCGAAGACTTAAAGCTGCATTTCCGCATCCGGGATGATATGGCAGAATGGAATCAGGGCGATTTCCTCGTCTCATGGCATGATGGAGAAACGGTCTGTGAACGTGTCGAAAATAACCAGTCCATCAACGTGGTCGAATTGAACATCAATACGCTGACCGCCATGCTCATGGGCTATAAGCGCCCCACCTATCTGTATGACCATGAAAAGATAACGACCGAGTATTATATGCTCACCTGGCTGGAACGTCTGATTCCGGTTAAAAAGCCGTATTTTTCAGATTACTTTTAATCCAGCATCAGCTTTGCCAGAAATTCCCCCGCAGGCACTATCGCCTCGGGATCAACTGCAAATTTAGGCTGATGAATTGTCGGTCCCACTCCCGTACCTATCTTGATATAACACCCGGGAACATTTTCTGTATAAAAGGAAAAATCATCTCCGCCCAGAGACTGTTCCTGGGGTACAACCTCATATCCGCATTCTTTTGCTTTCCGTATCGCTTCGTGTACCATTTCCCCATCGTTATAAACTGCCGGAGAACCGGGCATCCACTGAACCCTTGCCTGCGCCCCGTATGCGGCAGCAGTCCTGTCCGCAATCTCAAACAGGCGCTTTTTAAACAACTCACGGTCTGCCCTGTCCATTGTCCGTACAGTTCCTTCTATTTCTGCCGTCTGCGGTATCACGTTCCAGGTCTTTCCCGCTTCTACCCTCGTCACGCTGATGAGCGCCGGATGAAAGGGATTGATATTGCGGCTCACAATCGTCTGAAATGCCTGTACCATCGCAGCTGCCGCAGGAATCGGGTCAACCCCGTCATCCGGATGCGCGCCATGGCATCCTATCCCTTCTACCGTTACCACAAACCGGTCCACAGACGCTGCCACATAGCCTTGCCGAAGTCCTATCGTACCGACCGGGTTGGTTGGATCCGCATGAAGCCCCCATATTTTCCAGACACCGTCCATCTCTCCCGTTTCCAGGATTTTTTTTGCGCCTATCGCAGACTCCTCAGCCGGCTGGAAGAAAATCTTTACTCTCCCCTTCAGCCGCGCCCTGTTCTCCTGCAAAAAGAGCGTTGCCACGATTCCTGCCATTATATGAAAATCGTGACCACAGGCATGCATTTTCCCCGGATATTCCGAACTGTAAAAAAGTCCTGACTCTTCTGTAACAGGAAGCCCGTCAATGTCACAGCGAAGCGCTGCCGTTTCTCCCTCCTGTTCACCCGTAACCTGTGCGACCAGGCCGGTCTCCAGAGGCAGCGGCAAAACTTCCACTCCCGCCTGCGTCAAAATCTCCCGTATCTTTTCAGTCGTCCCAAACTCCTCATAAGACAACTCCGGATGTCTGTGAAACCAGTAAAACAACTCCAATATCTGTTCTTTTTCTATCATGATACCTCCGCCTTATTTACTATTCGGATCGAGCGCATCTCTCAGCGCATCTCCTATAAAATTGATGGCAATCACCAGCACAACAATGGTCAATCCCGGAGGTATCCACAACCACGGCTGCTTTGTCAGCACTGTCAGAGACTGTGCACCGTTTAGCATATTACCAAGGCTCGCCGACGGCGGCTGGACTCCCATCCCCAGAAAGCTCAATGCAGCCTCGTCCAGCATGGACAAGGCAAGAACGGATGTCGCATATACCAAAATCGGTGCCGCTGTATTCGGCAGAATTTCCGAAAATAAAATATAGCGCAGCGGCATCCCCGCCACCAGGTCGCTTTTTACAAAATTACTCTCCCTAAGGCTCAATACATTGCCCCGCACAAGCCGCGCAATGCCCGGCCAGTCAACAAAGCCCAGTATCAGAATGATACTCCACAGCCCCGGCTTAAAAATAGAAGCCGCCACCAGCACAAGCAAAATATAAGGGAAAGACATCACCATATCTGTAAAGCGCATGATAAGCATATCTGCCACACCGCCGAAATACCCCGCCACAAGCCCGAGTATCACTCCTATCGCCGTAGATATCGCCGTAGCCAGAATCCCCACCATCAAGGATACTCTTGTGGCATATAAAAGTCTGCTGAATACATCCCTTCCTATCTGGTCTGTTCCCAGCCAGTGAGCCGCCGACGGTGCCTTTGAAAAGCCCCCAACGATCTCGTCCGGATGGTAAGGTGCTATCACCGGTGCTAACAGCGCCGCCAGCCCGACCAGAACAACAACCGCCACGCTTATTGTTGCCAGATGATGACGTCTGAAACGGCGCCAGACGGTCTGCAAATAGCTTTCTCTTGTAATATCTGAATTTGTCTGTTTTCTCTTCATCCCGGTGCTCCTATTTCAGCTGTATTGTAGGATCAGCCAATGCATATAAAATATCCGTGATAAGATTTGCCGCCAGCACCACGATTGCCGAAAGCAGGCATACCCCCATAATGACCGGATAATCCCTGTTTGAAATAGCGCTCATCGTCATCAGGCCGAGGCCAGGCCAGGAAAATACCTGTTCAATGATAACCTGTCCGCCAAACAACATCGGAATCTGCATCCCGATGACTGTGATGACAGGAATCAACGCATTTTTAAGCGCATGCTTATTGATAACCTTAAATCTTCCGATTCCCTTTGCTTTTGCCGTACGCAGATAATCCTGCTGCAAAATTTCCAGAACCGCGCTGCGGATATAACGGATGGTCGTACCTGCCATGGACGTGGATAAAACGAGCACCGGCATCACCATATGCTTTGCAATGTCCGCCGCTCCTCCATCCGTTCCTAACGTCGTCATGCCGCCCGAAGGCAGCCATCCGAGCTTTACCGTAAATACATATATCAAAAGCAGCGCCAGAAAAAATCCCGGAATACTGCTGCTTAAAAAGGATGCCGTAACAACAGCATAATCCCCGGCGGAATATTGCTTGACCGCACTGTATATCCCTGCAGGGACTGCCATCAAAAGGCTTACGATCAGGGACACTCCCATCAAAAGCAGCGTAGGCCCCAAATGACTGACTATCATCTCGCTCACAGGCTGATAGGATTTCATGGAAAAGCCCATATTGCCCTGTACAAGCTGCTTAAGCCACACAAAATACTGTACATAAAAGGGCTGGTTCAGCCCGAGTGCTATCTCCTTTGCCTGTACCGCCGCTTCTGAAACTCTCGGCCCCTGGAGCATTTCCAACGGGCTTCCCGCCAGACACATAATAGCGTAATCTATGACCGTAATTCCTATCAATACCGGAATGGCAATCAGTATCCTTTTTATGATATACTTTGTCACCCTAAGCCCTCCTTTCTGCACACGATCGGGCATGCCGCAAAATGACCGCTCTGAGGCATCATCTCCATAAGCTGCGGCTCCTCCTGTCTGCATGTCTCACAGGCATAGGGGCAGCGCGGATGAAAACGGCAGCCTTCCGGTGGATTTGATGCCGAAGCTATCTCACCGCTCAAAATCTTTTTCTCTCTGCGAAGCTCCGGATCTGCAATCGGAACCGCATCTATCAGCGCCCTTGTATAAGGATGCACCGGATGCCGGAACACTTCCTTTGCAGGACCTATCTCAACAATTTTTCCAAGATACATCACTGCAATACGATCGCTCACATAGTTTACCGCCCCGAGACCATGTCCTACAAACAAGCAGGTCAGACCGAGCTCCTTCTGCAGACTCTTCAAAAGATTCAATATCTGCGCTTGTATCGAAACGTCCAGCGCACTTACCGGCTCATCGCATACGAGAAATTCCGGATTGAGCGAAAGCGCCCTGGCAATTCCTATCCTCTGACGCTGACCGCCGGAAAATTCATGAGGATACCTCCCGAGCACATTTTTAGGAAGCCCCACCATATCCAGCAGCCTGTCCACATCCTTTTGTATCGTCTGCTTTGATGAGATATGATGATACAGCATCGGCTGCGCCAGAATTTCATAAATATGTTTTCTCGGATTCAGGGAAGAATAGGGATCCTGAAAAACCATCTGCAGCTTCGTGCGAAGCTCCTTTTCTTCCTTTGTCCCGCTCCCGAGTCTGGTTCCTCTATATAATATCTGTCCTCCGGTTGGCTTTTCCAGCCCGACAAGCTGACGCCCGACCGTGGATTTTCCGCAGCCCGACTCTCCCACAAGCCCCAGCGTTTCCCCCTTTTTTACGGAAAAGGAGATATCATCCACCGCCCGTATCTCTCCGACCGTATGCGTAATGATGCCGCCTCTTATCGGATAATACTTTTTCAGACCCTCCACCTCAACGAGCGGAGCTTCCAGAGTGTTTTTTTCTGTCATCTTCACACCCCTTCCTTTTCGGCAAGGACACATCTTGCCCTTCGTCCGTTCCCGAAAAATCTTTCCTCCTGCGCCTTCTCACATTCCGCCGTTCTAAACGCGCAGCGGTCTGCAAAACGACAGCCTTTCATCCCGTCATAGCTTTCCGGGACCATTCCGGGTATCGATTCCAGCTCCCGGTCATCCTCGTCATAAATCCCCGGAACCGTTGCCAGAAGCGCCTTCGTATACGGATGTACCGGAGAGGCAAACAGCTCTTTAACCGGCGCCTCTTCGATGACCTGACCCGCATACATAACTATCACACGGTCAGCCATGCTCGCCACCAGCCCGATATCATGAGTGATAAGTATCAGTGACATACCGGTTTCCTTCTGAAGGCTTTTTAAAAGCTCCATAATCTGCGCCTGAATCGTCACGTCCAGCGCCGTTGTCGGCTCATCCGCTATCAAAAGAGCCGGTTCGCAGCTAAGCGCCATGGCTATCATGACACGCTGACGCATACCGCCCGAAAGCGTATGCGGATATTTTTTCATTACGCCTGCCGGGTCGGGCATTCCGACTCTTTTTAAGATTTCCTCCGCCCTCTTCTTCGCATCTTCTTTGGAAAGCCGCAGGTGACGGCGGATGCTTTCCGTGATCTGGTTTCCTATTGTGAACACCGGATTCAGGGAGGTCAGCGGATCCTGAAAAATCATGGAAATGCTGTTTCCCCGCACTTCGTCCAGCTCTTTTTCTTCCATCGAAAGCAAATCCCTGTTATCAAACAGGACAGAACCGTCAATGACGGTCCCGCCCTTCTTTAATAAGCCCATGATGGAAAGCGAGGTCACACTCTTCCCGCATCCGGATTCTCCCACAATGCAGACTACCTCTCCTTTATCCACTGTAAAATTTACATGATCTACGCTGACCGTTCTTCCGAAATCAGAATCAAAAGCGGTGGTCAGTCCATCAACTTCCAGTAAATGTGACATTTCTTTCCTTTCTTTACTGTACATCCCAGTTGTGTACGTCATTGAAAAATCCGTACACCGTAGGCTCTGCTCCGCTGACTCTCTTGTTCACAGCAGCCTGAGTGCTGATAACATACGCGGAAAACATGGGCACATCCTCCTGTACTTTCCGGTTTACAACAGAGTACAGCTCTTTTGTTTCCGCTGCATCATCCGTAAGCTGGGATTTTTTCAGTGCCTCATTAACCTCATCATTCCCATAGCCCGTCCAGCTTCCTGCTCCGCCAAGCAGCCATGACATATCCGGATAAGGATCGACCGGAGCATAGGTATACTGCACCGCCAGGACATCGTAATCCTCTGAGCCGGAGACGGCCATCAGAGTCGCAAAATCCACTGTCTGAATCTCCGCTTTAATCCCTACTGCCGCCCACTGGGCTGCGATGATGGACGCTGCATTCACAAAAGTGGAATCTCCGGAGTTAATATAAAACCGGAGTGTCTGCGTCCCATCCCATCCGGCATCTTCCAGAAGACTCTTCGCCTTTTCCGGATCATAAGGAACGGGTTTTATCGTTTCATCAAAAAACGGGCTTGCGCTGGATAAGAAACCGTCAATTACCTCGCCATGTCCGTCCAGCAGCTCATTTAAGATCTGCTCTCTGTTTATCGCATACAGCATTGCCTGACGCACTCTTGCATCCGGCACATTCGCCGTCTGGATGAAAACAGACTGATTCGTCACAGGAGAGCCGTATACTACGTTTACATTTTCAAGCGCTTCGATGCTCTCATAATCCTCCATCGGTATCACGCTCATGGTCGGCTGTGTGATATCTATCTCCCCGGACTGAAGCCCTGCATAAATCTGACTTCCGTCCACTATCTTGATATTGAGCTTGTCTATCTTAGGCGCACCCTTCCAATAATCTTTATTTGCCGTATAGCTGATATAGTGGTCTACATCATAATCCGTCACAATAAAGGGACCGCTCACCACGTCCGGATGATTAAACCAGTCCGCGGTAGACAACTCTTCTTCTCTGTACTGCTCAATCACATGCTTGGGAAGCGTCAGCAGATACCTGGCATATGTGCTGATAAAGGTTGTAAGAGGCATCTCGCTTTTAGTCGTAAAACGGACCGTCTTATCATCCACCTTCTGGATACCCTCAACGCTCTCTGCACCTTTCTCCACGAAACCGGCATCATTGACTCCTTCAAATACATAATACATCATTGCCGTATTGTTGATTACCGGACTTGCCAGACGCAGTGCCGTATAAACTACATCATCCGCCGTTACAGGCGTACCGTCAGACCATACAGCCGCCTCATCGATATGGACGATAAAATTTTTATTATCCTCTGTTGTGATGGAATCCGCCAGCATCCCTTCAAAATTCAGGTCTGCATCCAGCTCCATCAGCGGCAGAAACATCAGTCCTGTAGCGTATTTATTTATCTCTCCGCCGTTTAACAAAAGGGGATTTAAGCTTTCCAGCGTATTTGTAACACCCACGTTGACGATTTTTTCCCCGGATGCCTGCTGACTGACTGCCGCGCTCCCGGATGCGCTTTCCTGCGCTCCATCGCTCTGTGCTCCGCACGCCGTCAGTCCAAAAACCATCGCGCCTGCAAGAATCAGGCTTAAAAGTTTCTTTCTTACTTTCATTATGCTGCTCCTCTCCCAAAACCTTACTGCGGTTTCGTAAACATTCTATCTTTGATTCGTTCTATGTTGATTACGAACACATATTCTGAAATCGTTTTATTATATCGTCCGTCTAATATAATGTCAATATCGCTGCCGCATGTTCTTGACAAAATATGACATCCACGCTATATTCTACAACATAGCGTAAATTTTCCCGCTTATTTTTTCCCATTTTATGGAGGATATACCAAAATGAAAAATCTTCTGAACTATCAGTCCTCAGAGTATGACTGCGGCCCTGTTTCCCTCATCAACGCCCTCCGCTATCTGTATGAGCGCGAGGAAATACTGCCCGACATCGTCAAATTTATCATGCTCTACTGTATGGATACCTACAGTGAAGCCGGTGAGCCATGCAAACATGGAACTTCTGCTGCCGCCATGAATTATATCGGCTGCTGGCTCAACCAGATAAGCACAGTTCGCCATTTTCCTGTTCACTGTGAATTTATGTCCGGAGAAGATGTGACAGTATATCCTGACGGCAAAATATACCGCGCACTCAAAGAGGGCAGCGTCGTTGTTCTGCGCCTGTTCCTCGACGTCGCGCATTACGTCCTTCTTACCGGCGTATCCGATGATGAGGTTCTTTTCTTCGATCCCTATTATGAAGAACCCGACACTCCCGGATTTGATGTGGAATACTCTGCTGACGGCATCCGCTTTATCGATGGTCAGCCCAAAAAGGCAAATCGTGCAGTTTCCTTTGAACGTTTGAACCGCACGACCCGCAAATACTATGAAATGGGGGAATTTCCCTGCCGTGAAGCGCTCATCCTGACGCGCACGGTTCCGGAAAAATAATCCATTCAGCAGACAAACAAAAAAACCTCTGTTATCGTTCACAGCAGCCTCAAGCGCCTGCTGTTTGAAGCGTAAGAACGTACTTTAAAGGGGCAATTGTAGAATAGCAGATCGCGGCAGCATAAAGACAGCTTCATTCTGCCGCAAAATCCCCGGTACAGCTTACTCTGACCGGGGATTTTGTGCGCATGCCTTATTGTCTGATCTCCATCCCGACCTTGATCAGACGGAACATATTTAACGCCCCCTGAAAATAAAGCTCTTCTGTGCGTGCCAGCGCCGTTTCCAGAGTCATCGGTGAATTGACTGTTGCAGTCATTGATCTGATTCCATATTTTACAAGTTCCTCTGCTCCTTCTCCGAGAGAACCCGATAGGCCAATTACCGGAATTCCTTTTTCTTTGGCGTGCATTCCAATCCCATACATTACCTTCCCGTGGGCTGTCTGCGCATCCGTCCTGCCTTCCCCTGTCACCACAAGCGATGCCCCGTCCAAAAGACGGTCAAATTCCAGCATATCCAGCACAGTGTCCACACCCGGCCGGATCTTTCCTCTGCAAAAAAGTGCCAGCGCTGCGCCGAGCCCGCCGGCAGCTCCGCCGCCCCGAATCTCTTCCGGATTTTCTTCAAATGTTTCCCGGAGCACATTCTGGTAATTTTGCATTCCCGCCTCAAGGCGTTCCAGTATTTCAGGCGTTCCACCTTTTTGCTTTCCAAACGTATATGTTGCTCCGTCTGTTCCGCACAGCGGATTATCCACGTCGCACATAATGGTCAGTTCTATTTCTTTTATTCCCGGGTGCAGACCGGATAAGTCAATCCGTCTTACCTTTTCCAGATCCTCTCCGTATCCTTCCAGCTCTCTGTCTGCCTCATCCAAAAAACGTGCTCCCAATGCGCGCATCGCTCCCATTCCGCCGTCATTTGTCGCAGAACCTCCAAGCCCTATCGCAATTTTAGCAAAGCCTTTGTCCAGAGCATCCCTTAACAGCTCCCCTGTTCCATAGGAAGTTGTCTTGAGCGGATCGCGCAGGTCATTTTCAAGCATCGGAAGCCCTGAAGCCGCAGCCATTTCAATAACCGCCTGCTTTTCATCTATCCTGCCGTAATAAGCCTGTACAGGGCGCATCCTCGCATCATGTACCCCAGCCAAGATACGCTCTTCCCCGCACGTTTCCAAAAGCGCGTCAACTGTTCCTTCTCCTCCGTCCGCCGCCGTTAAAATAATTGTCTCTGTCTCCCCAAAGACCTCGTTCGCCGCCTTTTTCAGCAGTTCTCCCGCCTCCCTGCCGGAAATACTGCCTTTAAAGGAATCCGATGCAAAAATCATTTTCATTATTATACCCTTCCTGATTATACCCTTCCTACTTCCAGGCAGGTCACAACTTTCCCCATCAAAACATGTTCCTGCCCGATATACTGAAATCCGGCGGGGAAAACATCTCAGCCGTCCCCGCCGGAAAAATACCTATAACATGATACTGATGCGCTCAGATTTTTATCTCATGCCAATCGTCACAACTTCAAATCCTCTTACAGGAATCTCATACCAGCCGTCTGCACTGATACCTACCTCACGCACCTCTTCCTCCAGAATATTGGAGAAATACAACATCTTAAAGGAATCATCCTTTTTGATGCGGAGAACGGTCTCTTTACCGGAGCAGTTTACAAAACGTGCCATCCGGTCAGTTCCTTCGCCCTTCTCCTTAAAGTTGGAGAACATCATCCGCTCGCCTTCCCATGTCAGCCATGTCTTCTCAGCCGGCAGAACGCCTGCATGCGCCTTCGTCTGCACCACTGTTGCCGGAACCTGATACTGATAAGCCTCACGGAAGCTGCTGGAATCCACCAGATCTCCTTCAAAGAAGGTCAGCGCATATTCTGCGGTGATATGGCGAAGCTGCTGGGACAGCTCTGTCGGGAATACGCCCCAGTCTCCCATCTCGCCCGTGCTGCGCAAAACAGTCACTGCTATCGCGTTGTCTGCTTCCGGCAGGATTTCGTATTCATACAGGCCGATATTGGATACGAGCACGCCTCCCTTTTCATCGTTTACGCCGGTAAAGCACTGCTGATGCTCACACTTGCTCGGATTTACCCAAAGCTTGCTATGCTCGTTGGGGCGTTTCACAACTTCAAACACGCTGTCGGCATAGTGATGCGTACAGGAAATCCCTGTCGGTATTACTACACGGAGTCTGTGGTCCTTCGCCTTATTGTCAAACTCTGTCCTGAATTTAAGCGTGCGGCTGTCTTTCTCCAGCGTCACGATTGTTCTGAGTACGATATCTACGGTTTCACTGCTGCGTCCGCATGTACGGTTATAAAATCCAACAAGACTCTCCTGCTCCTGTTTTAACTTTTCATCTGCGGAAACCGGAATGTTCAGGACATGGGTGATCTCCACCGCAGCCTCAAAACTGTTATTTTCAAGCAGTTTCACGGAGGCCTTGCTTCCCTTTGTCAATATTGCAGGACTCGTCTTGGGACAGAAATAAATGTATTCATTGCCCGCATCAAGCGTATCCTCAAAATATGCAAGATCCTTATAATCTTTTCCGGTCTGTTTGTCCAGAACATTGACTGTACCGTCTTCATTGACAGAAACGGACAGATATTTGTTTTCCAGATGTGTCTCATCCTTTGCGATACCGCATCCTGCATCCTTTCTGGATACCGCCTCCGAAGGAACGAGTGCATATGCTGCATAGCCCAGAGCAGGCACGTTCTCAGCAAAGAAGGATACCTCCACCTGTCTCGCCATATAAGGCTGACGGAATTTATCATCCGGAAGGTCATAGCCAAACTTTACGCCAGCATCCTTTACGGAAGCCTCCAGGACATTGCCCTGTGCATCCACTACGCAATATTCCGGCATTTCCCATGCGTTCATGTCGCGGTGTCCGTCCCAAAGCCATTTATTATAGTCCCGCTTCGCATCCAGTATAGAGGTGACAGTGCCTGTACGAACGTCGCCTGTTGTATTAAACACCACAAAAGGAACAGCGTTTTCGCCATATTTTTCAAAAGCAGATGTATCGATACGCTCTGCCAGATATGCGGAGGCCTCTTCCGAAATCGTATGCGCCACTTCAGTGCTTCTGTCAAAGCGCACTTCGATCTCTTTATTGACCTGATCGACGCTGCAGCCGCAGATACTGTCATGAGGATGGTTCTGCATCAAAATCTTCCATGCATAATTCAGACGGTCATGGGGATATTCTTTTCCGCATTCTGCAGCGAATGTCGCCAGAGGCTCGGAAACACGCTCAAGCGCTACTTCGTTCTCCCGGTTCTGACGCTTTAATACAACGTGAGAAGAGCAGGTGTTCACAAGCGTGTACCAACCGTCTGTCTCCTGACTGGTCAGCTCGCCTTTTACTGTGGAAAGCTTGTCTCCGACTGCCTCTTCTACACAGTTTACATAGTCCTCGAAATTGGAATGTACGAATTCAATATCCGGATAAAGTTTTCTTGCCGTCTCGAGTGCAGCAGAAAGATCCTTCTGAACAGGCTGGTGGTCACAGCCGTTCATAAACAACAGTTCGTCTGTGGAAGCAAACATTCCTGCGCTTTCCAGGCGGCTGTCCCAGTATTCCTTCGCAGCCTCTTCTTCTACCGGTATCTCCATACCGTTGCAGTACCAGTTGGCAAACAGGATGCCCAGAAGCTTCGAGCCGTCCGGGGACTCCCACTGCATCTCAGAATAAGCAGATTCATATTCGCCGCCCTCTTTTAACTCATTGTTAAAGCCCACAGGCTTTACACCGCGTCCGAATGCGACCGCTTTCATCCCCGCCTGCTTTAACAGCTGCGGCATCTGTCCCGCATTACCGAATGCATCCGGGAAATATCCCACCTTTGTCAGGTTGCCGTACTTTTTCGCATCACGCATACCTGTCTGGATATTGCGGACATTCGCCTCTCCGCTCGTCAGAAACTCATCCTGCAGGATATAAAACGGTCCTACACGGAAACGTCCCTCCCGGATATACTTCTCCAGCTCTTCTCTCTTCTCGGGACGCACCTCCAGATAGTCGTCCAGAACGATCGTCTGTCCGTCCAGATGAAAGCTCTTGAATTCCGGATCATTCGCAAACAGCTCCATGTTTGCATCGATCAGATCCAGAAGCTTCATTTTATGCCGCTCAAGAGGCAAATACCATTCTCTGTCCCAATGTGAATGAGAAATGATGTGTACTGTCTTTTTCTTCATATGCTTCTCCCTTTTTGTCATCCGGTATTTCCGGTTTTCTCTGCTCTAATCTTCGCCTATTTTGCCCCAGAATGCAAGACCTAAAAACATGAGATACGCCTATAAAAACCATTGCCGGCAAACTGCATCCATCACTTACTGCCGCCAATCCGCACTACCTCTTCTTTATAATATCCGCCGTATCCAGCCTTCGGGAGCCTCGATGCGTCCCATCTGGATGCCCGTCAGGGTATCATAAAGCTTTCTGGTCACAGGCCCTATCGTATCTTTACTGTCTGCAAAGCAGATCTCCCTGCCGTGGTCTACGACCTTTCCGACCGGACAGATCACTGCTGCTGTGCCGCAGACGCCGCACTCTGCAAAATCCTCCAGCTCAGAAAGCTTCACCGGACGTTCCTCAACGCTCATTCCAAGCATATTTTTTGCAACTTCCGCTATTGAACGGCGGGTAATCGACGGAAGGATGCTGTCGGATTTAGGGATAACGATTTTCCCGTCCTTTGTCACAAACAGGAAATTTGCTCCGCCGGTCTCCTCCACATAACTCCGTGTCGCCGGATCCAAAAACATATTCTCATCATATCCGGCCGTATGGGCCGTCACATAAGCATGAAGGCTCATCGCATAATTCAAGCCCGCCTTGATATGGCCCGTCCCCCGCGGTGCAGCGCGGTCAAAATCGCTGACGCAGATCGTGAGCGGACGGATGCCGCCCTTGAAATAAGGTCCTACCGGTGTTACCAGAATACGAAACTGATATTCCTCAGCAGGTTTTACACCAATGACCGGGGAACTTGCGAACATATACGGACGCACATAAAGCGTTGCCCCGCTCCCGTAAGGCGGAACCCATGCGGCATTTGCCTTTACCACCTCATCCAGCGCCTCTAAAAAGCGTTCTTCCGGAAACGGCGGCATCTCCAGCCGTTTTGCACTGTCCTCCATCCTGCGCGCATTTAAGTCCGGGCGAAACGTCACAATATGCCCATCCTCTGTCGTATATGCCTTAAGTCCTTCAAATACTTCCTGACAATACTGTAAAATCCCCGCACATTCATTTATCTGAACCGTCGGATCGGCGGTCAGCGTCCCTTTTTTCCATTCCCCGTCTTTATAATCCGCTACATAACGATAGTCTGTAGTCATATATCCAAAGCCGAGATTTTCCCAATCAAGATTTTTCTTCTCCATATCTTCCACTCTCCTTTTCCATCTGTTTTAATACAACCCGATAGGCGATCCATAAGAAAATGCCGGCAAGACACCATGCGCTCGCATTCGCAAAGCACACTCCGGTATAACTCAGCATCTTCGCCGCAACAAGCGCTGCAACCGCGCGGCTTACAAGCTCTACAACGCCGCCCATCATCGGAAGGAAACCAAAACCGCAGCCCTGCATAACATTGCGGTAAATAAATATCATCCCCAATGTTGTAAAGAATACGCCGCAAATTAAAATATACGTCCGCACATAAGGAAGAACCTCCGTGATGTCGCCTGCCAAAAAGAGCCGTACCACCCACGGAAGAGCCGGCATAAGCACCGCATAAATAATGACAGAATAAGCTGTTGACATCCAGAATGCAGCTTTTGTCCCTTTCCTGATACGCTCAATATCTCCGATTCCCCGGTTCTGAGCGCTGTATGTCGCCATCGTCATGCCCATTGCCGCGTGTACCTGCGTCACAAACTGCTCTACCTTGCATGCCACTGTATAAGACGCCACGATGACAGAACCCAGCATATTTAATGCCGTCTGCACCATGATCGTCCCGATGGCTGTAATGGAAAACTGCAATGCCATCGGTATCCCTATGGAAAGCTGATTTTTCACACACCATTTTTCCAGCTGCAGGTGACGTCTTTCAACGCATAAGAGAGGTACTTTTTTCAAAATATAAATCAGACACAGCAGCCCGCTCACTCCCTGCGCCACGATCGTCGCCAGGGCGGCTCCCGCCACACCCATACGGAACACAATGACAAAAAGCAGATCCAGCACTACATTTAAGAGTGCCGCCAAAATCAGAAAATACAGCGGCACTTTACTGTTTCCTACCGCGCGCAGCATACTGGAGAGCAAATTATAAAGAATATTGAATCCCATCCCCCAGCAAATAATAATGATATAAGTATAGGACATTCCATAAATATCCTCCGGCGTCTGCATCAGATGCAGGAGCCAGTTCATTCCTGCTACACTCAGCGCCGTCATCAGCACCGTTATAATGATTGACAGGACATAACCGCTGCCGACGCTTTTTTTAAGTCCTTCCGTATCGCCCGCTCCGAAACGCTGAGAAGTCAACACCGTAAATCCCGTTGTCAGCCCCTGCATAAAGCCCAGAATGAGAAATGAAATGGTACCCGTTGCTCCGACAGCCGCCAGCGCCTTTACGCCCACGACCTGACCTACTATCACAGTATCGACTACATTATAAAACTGCTGAAAAATATTGCCCAGAATAATGGGGATAATAAATTTCACGATAAGAGAGGCCGGATTTCCTTTCGTCATATCCAGCTCCATCGCGCGCTCTTTAGTCTTCCGGCGAAGCATCTGTCATATCCCCCGTTCCGATATCAAGCATATTTAACGTCCTGCGCTTTATCCGCGCCTTTTCCGAAGCCTCCAGTATAAAATCCTTGACCGCTTTGGAATTCCTTATATGATGAAGATACAGCTCCGGATTTGAGGTATCGCCTGTAAAACACTTTACCGTACCGATTCCGAATATTCTCTCCCACACAGAGCACTGAAGCTCTACATCCTGTACCTTATACATATAGCAGTCATTTTCTTTTCTGTTTAAAAAACCTTCGTTTACCGTGATAAGATCCTCTTTGACCGTATAAACCGTAAACGTGAGGGGCAGTCCCAGAAAGACCCACCGTTTCCTTTCCTGAAATCCCATACATCCTCCTCCCACTGTCAACGCAGCGCTTTGTACTCACAGCCCGGGCCGCTCACTTCAAGACGGCACTTTGTCAAACTGTGTCCCTATTATAAATCATCCCGACACTTTTTTCAATTCTTCCTTGCATTCATTTTTGCCCTATGCTATACTATGGCAAGCATATGCGGAATACTTACAGGAGGAAGGGCGTATGGCAGCTTATGTTCATATTTTTAACCTAATAAACGATATCCGTAATTCCGCAGCCTTTCCTTTTTATGATATCGATATGAATCATCAGACCACTTTTTCAAGACCGCAGACATTTTTCCATATGGACTGCCGCCGTCCGTCTTCCGATGTACGCCGGCGCTTTACTGTTTGATCGAAGGGAAATATTTCTCTTCGATTTTGTTTGGCTAAAAATGACTGCGAAAACACGCAAAGGAGGATTTTCATTCATGAGACACCTGATGAATCCACTGGATTTTACCGTGGAAGAACTGGACCAGCTCTTTGATCTGGCAAACGACATTGAACGCTACCCTGCAAAATACGCGCACGCCTGCGACGGCAAAAAGCTCGCCACCTGCTTTTATGAGCCCAGTACGCGCACGCGCCTGAGCTTTGAAGCCGCGATGATGAATCTGGGCGGCAACGTTTTAGGCTTTGCCGATGCCTCCAACTCCTCCGCATCCAAAGGTGAGAGCGTTTCCGATACCATACGCGTCATCTCCTGCTATGCTGATATCTGTGCCATGAGACACCCCAAGGAGGGTGCTCCCATCGTTGCCGCGTCAAAGTCCGGCATTCCGGTCATCAATGCAGGCGACGGCGGTCATCAGCATCCCACCCAGACATATGCCGACCTGCTCACGATACGTTCCTTAAAGGGACGCTTAAATGACCTTACCATCGGTCTTTGCGGTGACTTGAAATTCGGCCGTACCGTACACTCCCTTGTAAACGCCCTCTCCCGCTATACCGGCCTGCGCTTCATCTTCATCTCTCCCGATGAACTGCGCGTACCCGATTATATCACAGAGATGCTGCGTGAAAAAAATATTCCTTATGAAGAAGTCATCCGACTCGAGGATACTCTTCCCGAGCTCGACGTGCTCTACATGACCCGCGTACAGAAGGAACGCTTCTTCAACGAAGAGGATTATGTCCGTCTGAAGGATTTTTACATCCTCACGAAAAAGAAAATGGAGCTTGCCCCCGCAGACATGCTCGTACTCCATCCCCTTCCCAGAGTCAATGAAATCTCCGTGGATGTGGATGACGATCCCAGAGCCGTTTATTTCAAGCAGGCGCAGTATGCTGTATATGTAAGGATGGCTCTTATCCTGACGCTTTTGGATATTCATGTAGATTAAAAGGAGGATTCCCATGTTAAACGTAGGAAAAATTGAAAACGGCTTCGTGCTCGACCATATCCAGGCAGGCATGGCGATGTCCATTTACGACCACCTGCAGCTCGATAAGCTTGACTGCACCGTGGCTATCATCAAAAATGCCCGCAGCAATAAAATGGGGAAAAAGGATATTTTAAAAGTAGAGGGCGATGTTGAAAAAATGGATCTGGACGTACTCGGCTTTATCGACCACAACATCACCGTCAACGTCATCGAGGACGGCAATATCATAGAGAAGAAAGAACTCCATCTTCCCAGCGAGATAAAAAATGTCATCCTCTGCAAAAACCCCCGCTGCATCACTTCCATCGAGCAGGAGCTTCCTCACATCTTCGTTCTTGCCGATCCCGAAAAGGAAGTTTACCGTTGTAAATACTGCGAAGAGAAGTTTGACAAACGCAATCTTTGATTGGAAAGGAGGCTGACGCTGATGTCTTTTATCGATGAGATCAAAAGTGAAATTCAAAATGAAAACCCTGAATCACCTGCTCAAAGCGCTCAGCTCCCTCACGCAGACCGCCTGCAGGAATTCATCCGCGAGGAGCTTGGCTTTTTAAAGGAAGAAATCCGTCAGGCGGCAAAAGCAGGCCGATACCGCACACAGGGCGAAAAACATATCCTTGAGGGGAGCCGCCTCTGGCACGAAGGCGATTACCGCCACGGCACCCAGTCGCTGGCATCCTTTTATCCTTTTCTGTCCTGTGACACCATCCTCGAAAAAGAAATCCTTGCCCAGAGCAAACGCCTTCTCTTCGGCTACCGCTATGAAGTCCGCTTTTCTCTTACCAAAGAAGGAAATGCCTATTATCAGCTTTTTGCAGAAGCGATGGCAAAGGAAGGGATCAAAGTAAGCCCGCTCTTTGTACGCAAAGAAGATCAGAGTGCCTCTCCCCTTCCCTACACTGCAAGCGGCACGGTTCGATATGATTTCGAGCTGGAACACCATTTAAACGACTACCCCAAGCTGTATTATTCGTGGGAAATGGAAATATGACTCTGTATAAGCAAAAAGAGGATTGGCGTCCATTCAGGGCGTCCGTCCTCTTTTTTTCTTGTCCTATCTGATTGCATCGTCAGCTGTTTACTCTGACTCCACATATTCCATCACATCCGGATTAACACGTATCTTTACATCCTTTACCGTTGCCATCTCAAAGGATGCTATCTTTCCTTCCTTCAGCATCGTCAGCATCCGATCCTTGTTCTCCATCAGGATATTGAACTCGCTGCCTTTATAAGAAATCCATATTTCCAGACGGTCAGCCGTTTTTTCCGGCTGCTGTGTTCCGGTTCCGGTTTCCGTCTTTTCAACATACTCTGTTTCCCAAATGTCTTCCGGCTCTTCTCCGATCAGTTCCATCACAGGCTCCAGCGCCGCATGCGGCACATATACCCCTTCATTATATGTAATATCGACCGCCACTTCCTCCCGCGCAACACTTTCATCTTCTATCAGCTCAACATTCCATGACTCCGGGTATCGATCTGTATTTATCCAAAGCGGTACGTTCTCTCCTGTCTCCCGTTCACATATAATCGTATCCGTTTTCCAATACTCTTCTCCGATCAGGACCGTTCCCTCATATTTCATAGATGAATATTCCTCAAAAGCCGCTCCTGCCCCGACCCCGGTAAGCATCGCTCCCGCCGCCAGCATGATCAGCAGTACGATTTGTGATTTACGCATAATTCTCCTCCTCTTCTGCTACTGATACGACCACCGTTTCTTCCTGTCTTTTACACTTCTTTTTCTTCAAACCGACCAAAAAAGTAAACGGCAGCCCTGTCATGCTTACCGCACACAGACATATCCCCGCCATTCCAATCGTCATGCCTGCCACAGGATACCCCTGCGACCAGAGTACCAGAAGCGCTCCCATGAAAAACAGGCAGAATGCCGCGCCTATCCCCATCATTGCCCCAGCCGCTATCCAACCGATGTTCCACATCCATTTCACACACCATATTCCGGCTTTTAAGCAAAACAGTATCAGATTCCAGCAGCCGTTCATAAAACTACAGGTTCCTCTTTTTAAACCGTTCCACAAGCTTCTCCAAAATCCTCTCTTTGCGTCCGGTTCCGTTATATATCGTTCTGCAGTATGCCGCGGCATCTTTCGTCCCTCCGTTTCTGCTCCGGCACTGTTCTCAGACATCTTAACGATATGCTCCCGCGCTTCTCCGGTTTTTCCATCTGTCTTTTCCCTGCCGGAATATTTTGCAAGCAGCCTCCGCCAAAAGTCCGTGAAGGCTTCCCATCCGGACCTGCACCAGTCCACAAACCGGCGGGCTCCATCCTTTATCTTTGCCGCAGTCCCATCCAGTCTGCCCTTTAAACGTTCCCACGTTCCGGCGCCGGACGATGCACTCTCCTTCGCATAATCCGAACGCACATGGTAGGCTTCCAGAATATCCGCCGCAAGATCATCGAGATTCCCAAAATCTGCTATCGCTTCCTCTTCCGTCATCGCCCCCGCCGTCTTCATATCGATATGCTGTTCGTACTCATTCAAAATATCTTCCATCTCTTTTTCATCCAGAATGGAAAGCTTCTCCCGCAAAATACGCAGAAATTCCTCTTTGCTCATTTTCTTCCTCTTTTCTGTTCCTCCAAAAAGGAACTTACCTTATGGCTGAATTCATTCCACTCCTCTTCCAGACCGTCCCGGTACAAAATTCCCGCCGCCGTGATATGGTAATATTTTCTTGGCGGTCCTTCCGTCGATTCACGCAGATAGGTTTCAAAATACCGCTCGTTCGTCATCCGTTTTAACAACGGGTAAATTGTGCCCTCATTCACATCCACAACCTTAGACACCTCTTCCACGAGTTCATAACCGTACATATCCCTCTGCCGCACCGATTCCAGAACGATCAGCTCCAGAACTCCTTTTTTAAACTGTGCGTTCATGGTCTCCTCTCCTCTCATATCCATTGAGGATACTATTATCATATATTTAGTACCTTGCAATGTCAAGTACCATTTTTCTGAAAGCGTTTACCCCAACGCCACATCCAGCGCCATCATCAGCACAAAGCCCGCCGCAAAACCGATGGTCCCGATGTTGGAATGTTCGCCTGCCGACGCCTCCGGAATAAGCTCTTCCACGACTACATAAAGCATCGCGCCCGCCGCAAACGCCAGCATATAAGGCAAAAGGGGCTCTATCAGCCCCGCGAGCAATATCGTTGCAAAGGCTGCCGCAGGTTCCACGACTCCCGATGATACTCCGCACAAAAATGCCTTTTTGCGGCTCATATGCCCTTCGCTCCTTAAAGGCATCGAAATGATAGCGCCTTCCGGAAAATTCTGTATCGCGATGCCCGCCGCCAGCGCAAACGCCCCTGTCATCGTAATTCCCGCATTTCCTGCCAGCGCGCCCGCAAAAACGACGCCCACCGCCATCCCTTCCGGAATATTATGCAGCGTTACGGCAAGGACGAGCATTGTCGTTTTTTTTAACGGAGCTTTCAGCCCCTCCGACTTTTCCGCATCCATATGCAGATGCGGGACTATCCTGTCCATTAAAAGTAAAAAACCAAAACCTAAAGCAATACCCGCCGCAGCCGGCACGAACGCAAAACGTCCCATTTCCTCTGCCATTTCCATCGCCGGTATCAAAAGAGACCACACCGACGCCGCCACCATGACGCCCGACGCAAAACCGAGCAGACCCTTCTGCACAAGCATATCTATCTTATCCTTCAGGAAAAAAACGCAGGCAGAGCCTGCCGCCGTACCAGCCAGAGGGAGCATCAGCCCCCAGAATAAATTTATATCCATCATTCTCCTTTTCTGCCGCCCATGGCGGCCCGCAAATCCTTTTCTATTGTCATTTATATTCTTTCTGTCACCGTTCCGTTCCTACCGAACCGCAAAGGGCTACCGTCTATACAGACAGCAGCCCTCTCCTATTCTTCCCCGTTCCCTTTCTTTTTATAATCGGCAGTGGATTTTTTCAGTTCTTCCAAAGCTTCGGTAAACTTCTTTGATACCATTCCGGGGTTTCCTGAAATCATGGAACGCTTCCAGAAATCCCCCACAAAATGCTTCATTTCCAGATGCTCCTGATACATCCTGAATCTGGATCGCAGGTCGAACAGCTCTTCTCTCCTTTCGGTCAGACGCCCGGCAGACAAAAGCTCCCGCGCATGCTCAAACCGCTTCTCGAGCTCTTCTGCAATCTCTTCTCTGCGCTGTTCCAGTCTCTCCCGTTTCCGGTCGAGTTCTTCTCTGCGGTTTTCCAGAGTTTCTTCTGTTACCGCAATGATAACATCCATACGTCTCTGCATTTTTTCAAGCTCATGTTTTGCCTGATCCATTTTAACAAGGACATCCTTCAGATCCAGCGCCGTACGGAAGGACAATGCAAAATCAGCGACAAAATAAATCCCTATCAACACCGTGATCGCCGTCAGAACCTGATCCGGCAGCCAGAGCGCAAACGCCTCCACCGGCTTATGTACAAACCGCGTCATCAAAATCGTCAGACCGCCCCACGCAAGCGTGGAACCGAGGCATATCTGTCCCTGAAAGTTAAAAGGCTGGTTGGAATAGTCCCAGTAGCGCACCTTAAACAGCGCTTCCATTGCCACTCCGGTTACATACTCCAACGCCGTCGCACCGATACACCCTGCCACATAAGTCAGCAGCAGGTTATCGCGGAAAGGGCTTGAAACCACAAGCATCATCACGCCTCCGCTCCCGTAAAGCGGCAGAAAGGGACCGTGGATAAAGCCTCTGTTGACCAGCCGTTTCTGTTTCAAAGATACATACGCCGACTCAAAACACCATCCGAAAAAGCTATAAAAGAAAAAGAAAAACGCCCACTGAATCCATGTATATCCAAGCATAAATCCTCCTGATGCATCACACAAAAACATCGACTCCCACCACGAGTTTTCCTTTTCTCGTCGTGTGCTTTTCCCCCCGGAAAATAAACTTTCCAAAGCCCCTCACAGAAACCGTATCCCCGTCCTTTAACTGGCGGCTCCCGTTTTCCGTTAAAAGCCCGTTTACAAATACTTTTTTCTGGGAAAACAACGTCTGGCTCTGGCTTCGGGAAAGCTTCCAGACAGCTCCGACAATCCCGTCGCCACGCAAACTTGCCACATTTTCCTCATGATATGCGAATTTACGTTCCGGCAGTCCTTCCGCCGCTTCCAAACGGATACAGCGCACCTTTGTATGGCGCACCTGCTCCAGATTTTCCTGCAGAAAAGGAGCTATCGCATCTGTACAAAATACAAATGCCTTCTTTCCGTCCACCCAGATATCTCCGACGGTACTGCGCTCAATACCAAGATTTAAAATCGCACCCATAAAATCCCGGTGACTGAAATTTTCCGCAAATTTTTCTGCCAGCGGCTCAACTTTCAGACAGGCGACCGGAAAAGGCTCTTCATACCCCATCTCCTCCGGGTCGCCAAGACGTCCCATCTGCCGCTCTGCATAGGGCGCTCCTCCTTCAAGGCTCACCTTTACCCTTGCCTGCCTTGCAGCCCGCAGAAGCGCATCCTGCTCTGCCAGAGACAAAAATCCTGTAAATGTAAAAATATTCTGCTGCCAGGAGCGGTTTGCCAGCTCTGCAAAACGCTTTTCCAAAAGCTGCAGTTCCTTATCCGTTTCCGCCATCCCTGCATCCTCCGGTCAGACAAAGCTGATAACGGGTTCCTTCGGCTGCTTCGCCTTTGTCACCGAAAGAGCATGGAGCACAGGACCTTCTCCCTCATAATCGGCAAAATATTCTTTTTTCACAACTGCTGTCACCTTTACCCAGTCGCGTTCCTGATAGATGTCTATCCCGTCATATACACAGGCAAAACCAAGGAACGTCATATCATCCGCACAGCATGTCATCGCCATACGTCCCGGCACAAAATATCCTTTCGGGAATCCTTCCGGCTTCATTACCATCGCCACAAACTCTATCGTTTTGTCCACATATCTGTCCAGATGATCCAGACTGTCCAGATACCAAATGCCATAACTCTCGTCGTCCAGCACGATTTTGTCCGCCTTTAAGTCATACGGAAGATCCTCTTCCATAATCTCATCGATTTCGCCGTCTTTATCCTCAAAAATGATATCCGCTGCCTGATTCAGCGCCTTTACATTGCGCTTATAACTGTTCAAATCCTCAATCCCGTCACAGCGGTTGAAAATTATCATCTCGGACTTTCTCAGCATATCCGAAACCATGGATTTCATATTATTAAAATACATCGGGAAGGTAGACGCATCTATCGTCGTAATCTGCTGCTCCACCCTCCAATGCCACGGAAGACGAAGATCGCGGAATTTCCACATGCCGTTATATTCGATGATTATCCGCTCAGGACGATATTTTTTCTCCAGCTCAACCATCTTCTCCGGCGTAAAATCCGCTTCTTCCTCAAATACCTCTACAACGGTCCTGCTGCGCTTCAGCACGGAAGCATCATATTCCTCTTCTCCTTCCTCGCACAAAAGCAGCAGCGTCTTCCCCGAACATTGAAAGTAGGGCTGATCCAGTGTAAAATTGATGAATTCCGTTTTCCCGCTTCCCAGAAATCCGTTGATAATATAAACCGGCTTCATACGCCCTCCTTATTTCTTTAACAGCTCTTCCAGAGCGTTTTCGTTTAATTTGGAACCAATTACGCAGATCTTCCCTGTCACATCAGCCCTGCCCTCCCGGACATTGCTCTCTTCCGGAACATAATCAAAATAAATCCAGCTTCCGTCTGCCGCCGGAACCATCCCCTTTGCACGCAGCACGATGCCGTATTTTTCATCATTCTCCAGCTCCTTTAAAAAGCCTTCCACCTCTTCTTTGGAATATACCGCGGGAGTCTCAAAGCCCCAGCTCGTAAATACCTCGTCCGCATGATGATGGTGGTGATGCCCGTCGTGGTCGTGGCAGCCGCAGGTGCAGTTTTCGTCATGGTCGTGATGATGTCCTTCATGGTCATGATGGTGCTCTTCGTGGTCGTGACAACCGCAGGTACAGTCCTCATCATGGTCGTGATGATGTCCTTCATGATCGTGATGGTGTTCCTCGTGCTCGTGATGATGCTCTCCATGCTCATGATCATGGCAGCCGCAGGTGCAGTCCTCGCCATGGTCATGATGATGGTGGTGATGCTCTTCCTGCATCGCCTTTACCTGCTCCATAAGCTCGGCTTCCAAATCTGTCGCACCCTCTATCGTCTCAAGCACCTCTTTGCCGTCCAGCTGCTCCAGCGGTGTCGTGATGATCGTCGCTTTCGGATTGTGCTCACGGATAAGCTCAACTGCCAGCTTTACCTTTTCCGCAGGAGCCACATCTGTACGGCTCAAAATGATCGTTCCTGCATGCTCTATCTGGTTAATAAAAAATTCGCCAAAATTACGGATGTACATTTTGCACTTGGAGGCATCCACAACGGCTACCGCACTGTTTAACTCCACCTCTGCACCAAGTCCCGCATCCTGTACCGCCTTCATGACATCAGACAGCTTACCGACCCCTGAAGGCTCGATCAGAATCCGCTCCGGATGATAGGTATCCAATACTTCTCTTAAAGAAGTGCCGAAATCTCCCACAAGAGAACAACAGATACAGCCTGAGTTCATCTCTTTTATCTCAATGCCGGAATCCTTCAGAAAACCTCCGTCAATACCAATCTCACCAAATTCATTCTCAATCAGTACGACCTGACTGTCTGCCAGTGCTTCTTTTAAAAGCTTCTTTATCAGCGTCGTCTTGCCTGCGCCCAGAAAGCCGGACACAATATCTATTTTTGTCATTGTAAAATCCTCCGTTTCTTTTGCTGTTTTTATATTGTGCGCCAAAACAGGAAGATTGTCAACCTTATCGCTTGGGGTCATACCGTAACCACGTCACAGAACTCTCAAAAAAATAAGATATCCTATGGAAAAGCAACGGCGTCTGGTACGATTCCAGGACGGAAAAGGAGAAAAAAGAGAACATGAAAACTGAAAAAAGAAAACTCCGAAGTGGATCACGAGCGTGATCACCGGGACAAGTCAATCTTCCTTGTAAAATCCGGCCAGGTATTCTCCGCCTGATACCTTCTTTCCCGTCCTTTCGCCCTCCCTGTGCTGCAACGTTGCTGCTTGTCCGCAAGCCAATCACCCCTCAGCTCAAAATCCATTCTTTCACGACTTCCAGATTTATACCGACCGCTGACGCGATCTGTTCTTTCGGAAGTCCCATACCCGCCAGCGCACAAGCAGTTTCTTTTGCCTTCCGAAGTGCGCCGGAAGCCTCTCCTTCTTTTCGCCCTTCTTGTCGTCCCTCTTGTCTGCTGTCTTCCATAAGCTCTTCGATTCCTTTACACATATCCACTCTCTCCTCTTCCTCCGGGATTTCTACCGGCGTATTCGTGATTGTCCGGATTACGCGCGCCGCATCTGCATCCATCATCATTCTTGGGTTATTCTCAGCAAAATCCAATATTTGTTTTCCATTTGTGGAATATTTAATATATCCGAGCACTTCCCGGAGGCTTGTGGAAAATTTCTCCAATTCCTCCTCCGTCAGCCGGGATGGATCAATCAAATGTATCCGGTAGTCCTGAACATATTTTAAAAGCTCCGGATTCCCTATTTCCATCATCTCATGCAGTGTCATCGGACCGTCCCATTCCTCCGCCCCGAAGTGGATCACGAGCGTGATCACCGGGATAAGCCGGTCTTCCTTGTAAAATCCGGACAGGTATTCTCCGTCCGATACCTTCTTTTCCAAGTTTTGATGTTTCCGTTCTGCCCGGTGCCTTGCCGCTATCTCCGAGACCTGTCTACCATACTGCAGGGCGTCGTAAATCGCATTCTTTACTGGCATCGCGTAGTGGATATCGGTCTGGTTCTCGATCCCCAGCAGCACATACGCCGTCTTCCCATCCTCCATGATTACGGCATTTTTTAACAGGTCACGGTATTTCTGTACCGTTTCCTCCTTCTGCTTCCTGTTTTCTTTTCCGTCCCGCGCTCCAAACGGCAGCGCGATCTCTGTCGGATCAATCTCCTTTAAATTGTGCGGGTCAATGGCTGCCCTTCCATCATAGAGCAGGTAATTGAATGCATCCGCAAACACGGCGTTTCCGCGCATGTATGCTTTGGTTACTGTGTCAGCCTGTCCCGTTCTTTCGCCCTCCCTGTGCCGCAACGTTGCTGCTTGTCCGCAAGCCAATCACCCCTCAGCTCAAAATCCATTCTTTCACGATTTCCAGATTTATACCGACCGCTGACGCGATCTGTTCTTTCGGAAGTCCCATCGCTGCCAGAGCACAGGCAGTTTCTTTTGCCTTCCGCAGTGCGCCGGAAGCCTCTCCTTCTTTTCGCCCTTCTTGTCTGCTGTCTTCCATAAGCTCTTCGATTCCTTTACACATATCCACTCTCT